>Ga0183100_1000291_pt1 | contig 52555 bp, 53 predicted proteins | sample Biomet2_FD_127789 | JGI IMG/M metagenome (GOLD analysis project Ga0183100, IMG submission 127789) | Microbial communities from bioreactor (seeded with anoxic lake sediment) at LBNL, California, USA - Biofuel metagenome 2 | ecosystem: Engineered > Bioreactor > Anaerobic > Unclassified ... | reverse complement strand
TCCCAACCATCTCCCCCCCTCTCACCCCCCCGCACCCCCGGCGACCCCCGCCCCCGCCGGGGGGCGGCTTCCGCACTTTTATGAATATCGTACTTTCAGTTGCCTTCTCACACCATCACGGCGCGGTGATAGACTTTTTTGCCCTTGCGGATCACAAGGCCATCGCCCGTAAACTGCTCACAGCCAAAGACTTCCTCAATGGATTCCACTTTCTTGTCATTGACCACGATGCCGCCCTGCTGCACCAGCCGCCGTGCCTCGCCCTTGCTGGCGCACAGCTCGCACTTCACCAGCAGGTTCAAAATGTTGATCTGGCCACCGCCCAGATCGTCGTTGGTCAGTTCCGTGGTGGGCATATGCTCCGAGCTGCCGGAGCCGGAAAACAGAGCCGTTGAAGCCTCTTTTGCCTTCTTGGCCTCTTCTTCTCCGTGAACCATCTTGGTCAGTTCAAAAGCCAGAACCTCCTTGGCATCGTTGAGCTGAGAGCCTTCCCAGCCGTCCATCTTGTCGATCTCCTCCAACGGCAGGAACGTCAGCATCCGGATGCACTTGAGCACATCCGCATCATCCACGTTGCGCCAGTACTGATAGAACTCGAAAGGAGAGGTCTTGTTGGGGTCCAGCCACACAGCGCCGGAAGCGGTTTTGCCCATCTTTTTGCCCTCGCTGTTCAAAAGCAGCGTGATGGTCATGGCGTGAGCGTCCTTGCCCAGCTTGCGGCGGATCAGCTCGGTACCGCCCAGCATATTGGACCACTGGTCGTTGCCGCCGAACTGCATGTTGCAGCCGTAATGCTGGAACATGTAGTAGAAGTCGTAGCTCTGCATGATCATGTAGTTGAACTCCAGGAAGCTCAGACCCTTTTCCATGCGCTGCTTGTAGCACTCGGCCCGCAGCATATTGTTCACCGAGAAGCAGGCGCCCACTTCACGCAGCATTTCAATATAGTTCAGAGGCTTGAGCCATTCGGAGTTATAGAGCATCAGAGCCTTATCATCAGAAAAGTCGATAAACTTCTCCATCTGGCGTTTGAAACACTCGGCATTGTACTTGATGACCTCGGGGGTGAGCATCTGGCGCATATCCGTACGACCGGAGGGGTCGCCGATCAGGGTGGTTCCGTCGCCAATGAGCGCGATGGGCTTGTTGCCTGCCATTTGCAGCCGCTTCATCAGACAAAGGGCCATGAAATGCCCCACGTGGAGAGAATCAGCCGTGCAGTCAAAGCCGATATAGAATGTCGCCTTGCCATTGTTGATCATTTCACGGATCTCTTCTTCATTGGTTACCTGAGCAATCAGGCCCCGTGCCACCAGTTCTTCATAAATTTCCATCTTTTTTGTTCCTTTCCGTCTGCTTTTTGCCATTTTCTGCGTTTATTCCATGCGGCAGAGTGCAAAAAACGCCCTCTGTCACGCAGGACAGAGGGCGACATATATCGCGGTACCACCTCTATTTACTGCCGTCTCGCGGCGGCAGCCTCATCGGGTACTGTCATACCCTATCGCGATAACGGGCGAACCCGACACACTCCTACTGCGCGGTAAAGCTGCGGCGTTTCAGAAGGCTGCTCCGGGATGTATTCGCAAGTTCGCTCCTCTGCCCCTTTCACCAAACCGGGACTTCTCTTTGCAGGCGTGAAATTGGTACTTCTTCCCTTCCTCGCTGTGGCATATGCACTTTTACTGAGATAATTATAGGAAATGTTTCAGATTTTGTCAACCTGTTTCAAGGAATTTTTAAATGACTCCGCTTCCGTCAGCAATTCCTCTGCGCCGGATAGCATAGTGGCCGACACATGGCTGCCGCCTGTCAGGCGCGCCAACTCCTGCCGACGCTGCTCCCGCGTGAGGCACTGCACCTTGGTATAAGTGCGGCCGCCGGCTTCTCCCTTTTCCACGGAAAAGTGGGTATCCGCCATCGCCGCCAGCTGGGGCAGATGGGTCACGCACAGCACCTGTTTGTTTCGGGAAATGCGGGCCATTTTTTCCGCCACCTTCTGCGCGGCACGACCCGACACACCTGTGTCCACTTCGTCGAACACCAGCGTTCCCACCTGATCCTGCTCCGCCAGCACATTTTTCATCGCCAGCATAATGCGGGCCAACTCGCCGCCGGAGGCAATCCGATGGATGGGCCGCAGTTCTTCGCCCATGTTGGCGGACATCAAAAACCGCACCTGATCCATACCGGAGGCATCCAGTTCTTTTTCTGTGATACTGATGCTGAACTGTATTCTCCCCATGTCTAACTGCTTTAATTCAGACAAAATGCGTTTTTCCAACTCCAGAGCCGCCGCTTTGCGGGCCTCCGAAAGAGCTTTCGCCCGCTTTTTCGCCTCTTTTTCGGCGCCCGAAAGTTCCTTGGTCAGCCGTGCCAGCGTATCGTCCGCATACTCGATGGCATCGAGCTCCTTGCGGCACCGCTCCAGATAATCCAGCATATCCTCTTCGGAGGCACCGTACTTCTTTTTCAGCCGGTAAAGCTGGTCAAGGCGGCCTTCAATGCGATCCAATTCCGTCGGAGAGAAGTCAAAGCCGTCCTTCATATCCCGCACTGTGTCGGCAAGGTCATATACTTCACTGTACAGTGATTCCAACCGGTTGAAGAGATCCAAAAAGGAGTCACCCAGATTCTTGGCTCCGGAAATAGACGACTGGGCCTCCCGCAGCTGGCTCAGCGCGCCGTCATGATTTTCGTCGCCGTTGAGGTAATAGTCCGCGCCACCCACGGCGGAAATAAACTTTTCACTGTTGCGAAGCAGCTCCCGCCGGGCTGTGAGTTCTGTTTCCTCCCCTACTTTGATGGCAGCCCGCTCCAGTTCCTCGATCTGGAAGCGCAACGTATCCACCTTCCGGGCCTTTTCCGCCTCGTCCATTCGGAGCGAACGGATTTTATCCCGCAGGCCGGTCATGGTCCGATAAGCCTCTTCATAAGGCTGCTTCAAGTTCTCCACCAAACCAAAGCGATCCAGATAGACGCCATGCTGCTCCTCGTCCAGCAGCTGCTGTCCGTCGTGCTGGCCGTGAATATTTAAAAGCTCGTTGCCCACTGCCCGCAGCTGGGACACCGTCACAGGCCGTCCGTTGATGCGGCAGGTATTTTTGCCGTCATTGGAAATCTCTCTTTGCAGCAGCAGGCTGCCCTCTTCATCCCTCTCCAGTCCGTTTTCAGCAAGGGACGCAAGCGCAGGCACTCCACTGAACGCCGCGCTGACAAAAGCCTTGTCCGCGCCTGTCCGGATGAGATCCCTGGAGGTGCGCTGGCCCAGCACCGCGCTGAGGGAGTCAATGACAATGGATTTTCCGGCGCCTGTCTCACCGGTGAGCGCATTGAAACCGGGCAGAAACGTGATCTCTGCCCGCTCAATAATGGCAATATTCTCAATGTGAAGCAGTTGCAGCATACCACACACCTCTTACAAGAAAACTGTCAATGCAGCATTTCTTTGATTTCCTCGCAAAAATCCGCGGCGGAATCCAGATCCCGCATGATCAAAATGGCCGTGTCGTCGCCGGCCAGCGTACCCACCATATAGGTGATCTCCATGCCGTCCAGCGCCGCGGCAGCCGCATTGGCAAGGCCCGGCATGGTCTTAATGACCACAATGCTCTGGGCAAAATCCACACTGATGACGCTCTCTCTAAAAATGGTGCGGAGTTTGTCCGCAAAGTTCAGTCTTGTCTTATGGCCCGAAACCGCATAGTGATAGTTGCCCCGACCATTGGGCTCCTTGATGAGATGCAGCTCTTTGATGTCCCGGGAAACGGTGGCCTGGGTGCTGCGGATCCCCCGATCTTCTAGCCGGGACAGGAGCTGTTCCTGGGTCTCGATACTCTCTTCGGAAATGATCTGAAGCAACTGCTTCTGCCGTTCATTTTTCATGCCTGCCTTCTCCCATCATCATTTTTTTATCCAAAATTTCACAAAAACTCCGCTTGCTTAGCCGTACCAGCTTGGTATCAAAACGGGATTTGCCGATCCGCACTTGATCCCCATTCTTCAGCGAAAAGGCCCGTCCGCCGTCTACTGACAGATAAACAAATTTGCGGTTGGCGTCCGCTGTCTCCACCGTAATTACATGATCGGGCGAGAGCACATATGAAATAGAACGGGAAGAATGCGCGCAAATGGGCGTCAGAACCAGGTTCCGGGCCGTTGGCTCCACAATAGGGCCGCCCGCCGCCATGGAATAGCCTGTGGAGCCAGTGGGCGTACTGACAATGGCTCCGTCGCCGCACACCTTGGTCAGCTTCCCCTCTTCTGTAAAGATATCCAGCCTTACAACCCTTGCTACCGCTCCCTTTGATATAACAGCGTCATTGAGCGCTATGTTGGAATAGACCTGGTGATTGCCTCGGATCACGCTAACGTCCAGCATCATGCGGGATTCCACGTTGAAATCCCATTTGGCCAGATCTCGCAGCTGCTCCACCTCGTTGCCCTCCAGCTCCGTCATGAAGCCCAGGCTGCCCATATTGATGCCCAGTACAGGCACCGAATGGATGGCCGCCGCTTTTGCCAGATGTAAAATGGTACCGTCGCCGCCGAAGGAAATGAGCATATCGGCAGATTTGATCTCCTGCTGCAGCTGCACGATGGAAACGCCCAGTTCATTGCCATAGCCATCCCGGTGGAACGGAAGGCAAACCACCGTTTGAAAGCCGCAGCTCTCCAACAAAGTCTTGGCGCACTTTGCCACGGTCAGCTCATTGTCGCGGTATGGATTGGGACATAAAATCACTTTTTTCATGGTCGTTCCTTCTCAGTCTTTCAAATCACCGTGGGACGCATTGACAACAGCCGCCAGATCCATCTCCCGCTGCTCTTCACTCAGCCCCTTTTTCAAATACCCCAGATATTCGATATTCCCTTCCGGCCCGCGGATGGGAGAATAAGTAACGCCAAGTACTGTAAAGTTAGATTCCTTTGCATGTACCATGAAATTTTCCAGCACTTCCAGGTGCACCGACGGGTCGCGTACCACACCTTTTTTGCCTACTTTTTCACGCCCCGCTTCAAACTGAGGCTTGATAAGGCAGGCGATGTGTCCATCTTCATTCAAAAGCTGAAAAAGCGCCGGAAAAATCAGCTTCAGTGAGATAAACGACACGTCGATTGAGGCAAAGTCCAGCGGGACGGGAATCTGCTCCCTTGTCAGATAGCGGGCATTGGTGCGCTCCATGCACACCACGCGCGGGTCGTTGCGCAGCTTCCAGTCCAACTGGCCGTAACCCACGTCCACTGCATAGACCTTTTGGGCGCCGTTTTGCAACATACAGTCCGTAAAACCGCCGGTGGAAGCGCCGATATCGGCGCAGACTTTTCCCTCCAGCGTCAGGCCAAAGGTGGTCATGGCCTTTTCCAGCTTCAGACCGCCGCGGCTCACATAGCGCAGCGTATGGCCCCGGATCTCAACGGATGCCTCCGGCAAAACCGCCGTGCCGGCCTTGTCCACCCGCTGTCCATCTACAAACACCAAACCGCTCATGATCGTGGCCTGCGCCTTCTGACGGTTTTCCTGTAATCCACGCTCCACCAAAAGAACGTCAAGCCTTGTTTTGCCCTTCATGGCATACCTCCAAAACCGATGTCACAACGCCTTCGGCATCCAAGCCAAACGCGTGCCGCAGCTGGTTGACGCTGCCTTGAGACGCAAAAGAAGTCCCTAAATTCTTCAAAATCAGCCGATCCGGCGCAATGCCTTCCTGCGCCAGAATGGCCGCAATCCGCTGGCCCACACAGCCAACGCCTATGCAGTCCTCCAGCACCAGAAGGCGCCGGGTCTTGCGTACCGCCTGCGCGATCACCTGTGTATTCAGCGGCGCAATGCAGTTGAGCTTCAGCACCGAGGCCGAGATCCCCAGCTCCGCCAACTTGTCCGCCGCGTCCAGCAGCGGGTTCACCAACGTACCGTAAGAGAAAAGCGTAATATCCCCGCCGGAGCGCAGCTCCACGATGTCCGCGCGGCCGGAGACATCCTTGTACCGTCCCTCCCCGCCCCGGGGATACCGGACGGCCACAGGACCAGAGAGTTCCTCCACCCCTATAGAGAGCATATAGCGAAGCTCCGCGAAATTGCTGGGACACAGTACTGTCATATGAGGGATCTGGGACAGATACAGCGTGTCAAAACAGCCGTGATGAGTCTCTCCATCCGCGCCCACCAGTCCCGCGCGGTCCACTGCGAAAACCACATGGAGATCGCTGAGCGCCACGTCGTGGATCATCATATCAAAACCACGCTGAAGAAAGCTGGAATACACCGCGAAAACCGGCCGCATTCCCTGCTTGGCCATGCCCGCCGCCATACTGACGGCGTGTCCCTCCGCAATGCCCACATCAAAAAAGCGCTGTGGATACCGCCGCGCGAAATCCGTTAGGCCTGTGCCGTCTGCCATGGCGGCCGTAATGGCGCAAAGGCGCTCATCCTTCCGCGCCAGTTCCATCATCGTTTCCCCAAAAACGGAGGAAAAAGAGGGGGTCGATTCTGACAGCATCTTTCCGCTGAGCGGGTCAAATGGCACCACGCCATGGAACTGACCGGGATTTTTTTCCGCGAAGGGATAGCCTTTCCCCTTCACCGTATTGACATGGAGCAGCACCGGGCAACGCATTTCCTTGGCCCAACGGAGCATATCCGTCAATTTTTCCACATCGTGGCCGTCCACCGGGCCCATATAAGTAAAGCCCATCTCTTCAAAGAAGGTACTGCCGGGGATCACAGATTTTTTCAGTGCCTCCTTCACCTTGTGGCTGACGCGGTAGATCTTTTTGCCCGCCTCCGTGCTGCCAGTGACCGTACGATACCATTTTTTGAAATCATAATACTCCGGCCGGGTGCGGATCTGGGCCAGATGCTTGGAAAGAGCCCCTACGTTGCGGTTGATGGACATACCGTTGTCGTTGAGAATCACAATAAGCGGCTCACCGGAGGCTCCGGCGTTATTGAGGCCCTCAAAACTGAGGCCGCCGCCCATGGCGCCGTCACCAACCAGGGCCAGCACATGATAGTTCTCTTTTTGCAGCGTGCGGGCCCGGGCCATTCCCAGCGCCACAGACACCGCGTTGGAGGCGTGTCCCGCGATAAACGCGTCGTGCTGGCTCTCATGGGGTTTGGGGAAACCGGAAAGGCCCTCAAACTGCCGCAGCGTGTCAAAGAGGCCCTGCCTGCCGGTCAGCGCCTTATGGACATAGCACTGATGCCCCACGTCGAACACCAGACGGTCGCGGGATGTATCAAAGACACGGTGAATGGCCACCGTCAGCTCCACCACGCCAAGATTGGAGGCCAGATGTCCTCCGGTACGGGATACCTTCTCAATGAGAAAGTTCCGCAATTCGTCGCAGAGCTGGCGGGACTGGATGTCATTGAGCCGCCGCACATCCTCCGGACGTTCTATTCTATCTAATATCAAAGTAATCAATCTCCGTCACATTGGTTTGAAAAAATACCGCTTAGCGGAAAAGATGCAGCGCGTGCATGATCTTTGCCACACGGTAGACCACTGCTGTACTGTCTCCGATGGCCACGCTTTTACCCAGCGCCTTGCCGCCGATGGTCAGTCCGGAGATCAGCGCCGTAATGCCGATGGAGATCAGCACCGAAGAAGTGTTGAAGCTCTGCTGCAATCGCGTCACGATCACCGCCGCGGTGGAACCGCTGACGATCCCGCAGATATCGCCCACCACGTCGTTGCAGAAGCTGCTGACCCTGTTGGCGCTGGTCAAAAGGCGGATGGCCTCCCGGCCGCCCTTTTCCTTATGAGCCGCCATAGAGTGAAACGGACGCGGATCCGCAGCTGTTACCGCCACGCCCACCATGTCAAACAAAATACCAAGGCCGATAAACAGCGCCAGCACCAAAAAAGCCGCCGCGTAGCCGGCATCTGTCAGCGCTGTGGAGGACAAAAAGCTCAGCACAGCCGACAGCGACACGGAAATTAAAAAGACACGCACTACCCAGTGATGGTCACTGTGTTCGCTCTTTTTTTTCTTTTTTACTTCCTTATCCAAAGAAGAACTCCTTATCGTTTTGACGTATTCAATATCATTTTGTACTAAACAGCGGCAGCATCAGGGATAAATCTTACGGCTTAGGTACGGGTTGGCTTTCCCCATAACACACCTCTCGTTGCCGACCAGGCGGTTTCCCTTTCAGTGCTATACCACAGGGTTACCCTCTGTGGGACCCGACTGCCACTTAGTCCGCACTGCAATCTCCCTCATGCCCCGCAAGGACAGCCTAGGTGATTTCCACTGCAGTCACGTCGTCTCTTAGCCTCTTTTGCAGAAAGGGTTTCAAGAGAATAGTGCTCTTTCTCTGGCCGGAGAATCGGCACTTTGGCTCCTCTATCCACCCACCCCACGCAAGGCAGGCTACTCTGCACACAGCGTTCGCGGCCATTGGCCGGGTAGCACCGCATTGCAGGTTCTCAATCTGCCTCGTACACAGCGCGTTTACCACAAAGGGAGTACGCCTGTGCACAACAGCAGGTCTCCACAAGTGCAGGGTCGGGTCCTCCATGCCATTGGAGAGCGCCCTACATTCGCAGGCGCGGAAATCCGCGCCTTCCTCCAGCACCCACCCCAAACTGGGCGTAAGAAGCAGGCACCAGAGGCTTCACAGTTGTGCCCTTTAAAGGATTTTTAGGCCCTTCTTTGTAGACGACAGATCTGACTAGGATACTGCGCCACTGTTTAGTGATTCATCATTATATCACAATTTTCAAAATATACAACATATTCTGTATATACAAAAATGCCAAAATGCGTGCGTCGCGCCGGGGCTGTCTCTGTTTTTTCCTTATGGAGCGGGAAAAAAAGCGGCAAACGATCCCTCGTCTGCCGCTTTTTTATTTTAAACATGATGATTTTTTATTTGTCACGGGAGCCCAGCATATCTGCCAGATCACACAAAAATTCATGGTCGGCCCAGTCAGACACAGACGCCTTGGCCGCTTCTGTGCACGCCGCCACTTCTCTGTCGCAGCCATCGAGCCCGATGACATCCACAAAGGTGACTTTGCCCTCTTCCCTGTCAGAGCCGATGGGCTTGCCGAACACCGCCTCATTGCCCGTCACATCCAGCATATCGTCGCGGATCTGGAAGGCACGGCCGATATTTGCGGCATAATCCAGTGCTTTGACACGCATACGTCCGGGCATGGAGGCCGCAATGCAGCCCAACTCCACCGCCGCGCTGATCATCACACCGGTCTTGAGACGGTTGAGCTCCGTCAGCCCCGCCTCGTCCCCAACGCTGCACACCGTATCCAGCATCTGGCCCGCTACCATCCCGTTTGCCCCACTGGCACGGGACAAAAGGCGTGCCGCCTCCAGGCGGGAGGCAGCCGACATACACGGCGCATCCAGGATCAGGCGGAAAGCCTCCGGCTGCAAGGCGTCACCCGCCAGAACAGCCACCGTCTCGCCGTAGACCTTATGGTTGGTGGGCTTGCACCGGCGCAGATCGTCATCGTCCATACAGGGCAGATCGTCATGGATCAGGGAATAGGTATGCACCAATTCCAGGGCGCAGGCATAGGGGATCGCCAGCTGCCAGTCCAGTCCGCCCAGGTGGGCAAACTCCAGCGTCAGTACCGGGCGCAGCCGCTTGCCGCCGGCCAGAAGGCTGTACCGCATGGACTCATACAGCTTGCCGTAGGGCTTGTCCTCTGTGAAAAGACCGCCCAGATACGCCTCCACCGCCTGCTGATACATCTCATAGCGTGCTCTAAAATCCGTATTATTCATGGGCATCCTCCTCGCTTGCAAAGGTTGCTTCCACTGGGGCGCCGCCTGCGCCCCTGGACAGCTGCACCACCTGCTGCTCCGCCTGATCCAGCATCGTGCCGCAGGCGGCTGCCAGACGGGTGCCCTCTTCAAACAGTGCCAGCGATTCGCTGAGCTGGGCGTCACCACGCTCCAAATGGCTGACGATCTCTTCCAGCCGCTTCATATTCTCTTCAAAGCTTTTTGTTGCCATGCTGTCTTCTCCTTTATTCTTTCTCACGGACGGTACACCGCAGTGTGCCCTGTCCCAGGCGCACCCGAAGTCCGTCTCCCGGCGACACCTGCTCACTGGTTTTGACCACCTGCCCACTCTCAGTCTGCACCATGGCATAGCCACGGCCCAGCACCTTCAGCGGGCTCAACGCGTCCAGCGAAGCGGCCAGACGGCCGAAGCGGTGGCGATGCACTGCCAGCTGTTCCTTGGTAGATGATACCAGTTTTTGCTGCGTATAATCCAGCAAAAGGCGCTTATCCTGCAAAAAGGCCAGCGGATCCTGCAAGACCCGCTTTTCCCGCAGGGCCTTGAGTTTTTCCTGCCGCGCCGCCAGCTGGCGGCTCTCCGCCTGCAAAAGACGCAGACGGGCGCTTTGTAAGTATCGCAGCAGCTCGCTTTGATCGGGCACCGCGATCTCCGCCGCGTTGGAGGGCGTAGACGCCCGCCGGTCGGCCACAAAGTCCGCGATGGTCACGTCGGGCTCATGGCCCACCGCCGAGATCACGGGGATCTCCGAGTCATAGATGGCCCGGGCCACCCGCTCGTCGTTAAAGGCCCAGAGATCTTCCAGAGAACCGCCGCCCCGGCCGGTAATAATCACATCCGCTATCTTCCAGCGATTGGCGTAGCGCAGGGCGCCCACGATCTCCGGCGGCGCTTCCGCGCCCTGCACCCGCACCGGCAGCAGCAGCACCTTGGCAACGGGATAACGCCGCCGCAGAATACGGATCATGTCGTGTACCGCCGCACCCGCCGACGAGGTGATGATGGCGATGCGCTGGGGGTAAGGCGGCAGCAGCTTCTTGTGGGCGGGGTCAAACAGCCCCTCCCGCTGCAGCTGTTCTTTGAGCTGCTCAAAAGCCACATACAGATCGCCGATGCCATCGGCGGAGAGCTGCGTACAATAGAGCTGATAGGCGCCGTCACGGGGAAACACGGTGATGCGCCCCGTGGCCACCACCTTCATGCCGCTTTCCGGGCGGAACTTCAAATGGGCGGCACTGCTGCGGAACATCACGCACCGCAGTGAACCCTCGCCGTCCTTCAGCGTAAAATAGTGGTGCCCGGAGGGATAAATTTTATAGTTGGACAGCTCACCGCGGATCATGATGTGCTGCAGCGGCGCCGTGCCGTCCATTAATTCCTTGATGAGGCCGTTTACCTCGGATACTTCATATATCTTTTGCTGTTCGTCCACTTTCTTCCTCCCGTCCTTGTATAGTCAAGACCACCCCTGAATGGGGTGCTTGAAAGCCCCATAGGGGCATAGTGCGGCCAGCGCCTAAAAGACGCTGCTTTCACTATGTTTTAGCCATTTTGGACTGATTACCTCGCATTACCCTTAAAAGGGTTTTCGTACTCTTTGGCGCTAACCTTATCCTCAATCTGATCTTGTTTCTCTTGTTCTTTGATATACTTCCTCAAGGCTTTCTCTTGTAAACCTACTGTGCCCACATAATACCCTGTTGCTCAAAAGTGGCTGTTGCCGTATTTTTATTTCAAATTTGCTTGACGCTCAAATATCATCATCGCACTTTTCTCCTTCAAATACCCCATGAAACCTGGCACCGAATCCTTTGGTGGGATCGACAGCAGCAAATGAATATGATCTGGCATTGTATGTCCCTCTAAGATCGCCACACCTTTCCGCTTACATAAGTCCCTAATGATATCTCGTATATCTTCTCTCATTCCCAATAATCTGTTTTTCTTCTGTTTTTTGGTGTAAATACAATATGATATTTGCATATCCACTTTCTGTGTGCTAAACGATCCGCCATAGAGCTTCACCGTCTTGCTTGGTTTTTTGTGGCCTGAACATCCACATTCTATCATCGGTGCGGCTCTATTTAAATATTCAACCTCTCCCGCAAAGCGGGTAGCCATTTGTTCCCCTTTTGCGGAACTCACTAAAGAGAGTTAAAAACAGGCAGAGCCAGCTGCTCTGCCTGTTTCATGAATCATTCTTTCACTTCTTCCCGGACAAAGCTGCCCAGAATACCGTTCATGAACCGAACCACTTCCGGTGTTTCATACTTTTTGGCAATCTCCAACGCCTCGTTGATGGCAACACCATGGGGAATGTCAGGCATATACATGATCTCGTACATCGCCACACGCATGATCGCCGACGCCACCAGGGAAATGCGTTCAAACCGCCAGCCCTTGGCGTATTTCTCAATGTAGGTATCCAGTTCCACGGCGTGTTCCGCCACGCCCTTGACCAAAGTGCAGATATACGTCTTCTGCTTGGGGTTTGGTACTTCGGCATACGCCTCGCACTCGGCGGCGAGGGCGGCAAAGCCCTCTTCGCTGAGCCGCTGCTCCAGCAGCCCCTCCACAGGGAGTTCTGTAAAGCTCAGCTCATAGGCCAGGTGGGTGGCGATTTCTCTTGCTGTGTTGCGTGTCATATGTTTATTTCCTTTTCTCTCTACTCATCTCACCGATCAGTCAAAGCAAATGCCGCCCACATGAACATTCACCGCGTGAACTTCAAAGCCGGTCATTCCCTCCAGCGCGGCATAGACCGCGTTTTGCACCTTGGCCGCCACATCGGCAATGGCGCAGCCGAAACGGATGGTGATGAACAGATTCACCACGATGCCCTCGTCGTCCATTTCCACGCGGACGCCCCGGGCGGTCATCTTCTTCCCGCCCACAAGGTCGGATACGTTGCCGCTCAGCATACCGCCCACGCCTTCCACTTCCGTGGCAGCGGCGGACGCGATGGACGCCACAACATCTTCGGATATATTGATACTGCCCATATTCTCGTCATGGGACATATATTCTTTGCTATCAGCCATGATTTGAAAATCTCCTCACTGTCGTTTTCATTTGTGATACTGACTATACGGCTTATTATACCATTTTCACGAAAAAATACAACTACTAATTTGCTTCCATGATCTTGATCTGATCGGCTTTGTAATTGGTTTCGCCGATGACGATGTCTTTGATTTTTGCCACATCCTGCGCATCCAGCCCATCGGCATCGCCCACGACCACGCTGACGCTGTCGTCGCCCATAAAGGCCACACAGTCCGCATAGCCCTTGGCCGTGACCAGACTTTCGATCTGGGATTCCGACACCGTATAGGCCGCCAGCACCTGCAGCGTCTCGGCCGCCTTGTTCTTTGTGGCCGCATCGGCATTGGCATCCACCTTGGCCTCATCCAGCAGCCCGATGGCGTTGTCACGGGCCTGCTTGCGGTTGAGACGCGCGGTGGCAAAGTAATCGCTGCCGCCGGTGGCTGCGGCGGCATCATCTCCCGCAGCCGTACCGCCCTTCTGCGAGCTGACCAACTGGGACTGGCCCAGCACCTTGGAAGATTCCTGCACCTTGTCGGTATACCGCCAGTTCAGATATACCGCCACGCACACCAGCAGCAGTACCGAACCCACCACGGCCCGGCGTTTCCAGACTTGTTTCATATGACATTCCTCCTATGATTTATGGATTCCATTTGACCACGGATATTTTATCGGTACTCAGTCCTGTCAGTGCCCGCACCGCTTCGGTAACTGCCAGGCGCACGCTGGGCGCGTCCGCACCCTGGCACACCACCACCGCGCCCTGGTACTCCGGGTAGATACGCTTTGTCACCACAATATCCTGCGAGCCGCTGCCGCGGCTGAGTATCACAGTTTCTGTTTTGCTCTTGGAACTGCTGCCGCTCTGCTCGTCGGTGTCCTCCGCCAGATGCAGCTCTGTACCGCTTTTCAGCGTCAGCATCACCTGCACCTTTCCCACGCCGCCCATCTTCCCCAGCGTGGCGGCCATTTTGTTCTCCTGTTCTTCTAAGGAAAACGTGTCCGCGTTGTAGGTGTCCGCCTGCTCTTTGGTCTTTGCGGAAGAGCCCAGCGAGGGCAGCAGCATCAGAACGATCCCTGCCAGGATCACCAGAAGCGCCCATTTATATTTTTTAAGGACATCAAGCCCATGCAGTTTCTTTTTGATCTCTTCCATTTTTTGACCTTTCCTTCAGCCCGCGCTTTTCCACTGCTGCCGCGCCGCCGGGATCCCAAGCTCTGAGGCGATATAATTGGACAGCTCCTGGTTTTTTTCGATACTGAGCGTGGCCCCCACCGGGCTAAACACGCCGCTCTCCTGTTCCTCCGCTGTCACGGCGGCTTCACATGTCAGCCCCAGCTGCCGGGCTTTATCTGATATATATTCGGCTGTCCGCCGTTCTATGATCGTCCGCATCTGGGCTTCGTTCTCCTCCTGATAGGCGGCGATCTGCTGGTTGATCTGCTGGGTACACGCGCCGTAGTGCAGGTCCAGGCCCGACAGATCCAGCTGCGTCACCGGCCGCAAAATCACCAGAAGCAGGACCAACCCGCCTGTCATCCGGGCAATGGTACGGGGCGTGCCCTCCGGCAGGAGGCTATTTAGAAGCGACAGCAGCAGCGACGCCGCGATCACGCTCATCAGCCAGGCGCGTAAAAATGTCAGCATACTACACCACCACCGATACAGAAGAAATAATGGAGATCAGCAGCAGCAGCGCGCAGGCCCCCGCCATCCCCAGCACAAGGCCGAAGGCGCTGCCAAGGGCGTCGATCAGATCCACCAGCGAGGGAGTGCCGATCATACCCGCCAAAAAAGACGTGACTTTATAGAGAAGATACTGCACCGCCAGCTCCAGAAACGGCATCAGACACGTTCCCAGCACCACCAGCAGCCCAAAAACACCGATGGAATTTTTCAAAAGGCCGGCTCCCGCCACCACGCTGTCCGTGGCCTCGGAAATGATGCTGCCCACCACCGGCACCGCCGCCGAAATGGCCGACTTGGTCAGCCGCACGGAAAGCGCGTCGGCGGAGCCCGTCACAGCGCCTGTCACCGTCAGATACCCTGTAAACAGCACCAGCGACGCGATCAAAATCCAACTGATGGTCTTTTTCATCATGTCCCCGATCTTTTTCAGATGGCTCTGGGGCAGCATGGCGTCCACCGCCGCGATGCCCACATACAGGCACACCAGAGGAATGAGGAACTCCCGGATGAGAGAGATCACCAACTCCGCGAAAAACACGGTGGATACCTGCTTGGCTCCCGCCGAGACGATGCCGCCGCTGGCCGCCACCGCCGCCGCCAGCGTGGGCAGCAGCGCCTTGGCAAACACGTCCAGTTCTTCAATGGTCTGCCGCCCCAGTCGCAGCATGGAGTGAAAGCTGCCCGCCGTGATCAGCGTGATCACCAGCGCCCCCACCATGGGCACATAGTTGGCAATGTGTCCGTTGCCGGCGGCCTGAAAGCAGTCGTCCGCCACCCCGCACAAAACGATCACCGACAAAAGAAGGATGGCGCTGCTGATATTATCCTGCAAAGTGCTGAAAAGGGATTTGCAAAAGGTTTCCCACAGACGGCTCAGTCCCTCCTGCAAGGAAGAAAACGTCAACCCCTCCGAGGGCAGGTCGCCCAACACCTCTTCCGCCTGTTTGGGCACGGCGTCGGGCAGATCCGTTTCCGCTCCGAAGGCCGGCACAAGAGAAAGCAACAGCACACACAGCGTGACGCACCAAATCATTCGTTTTTTCATCATAGCAGCGACGACAACATGTCCCAGACCGCTCCGAACAGCGGCAGCGCCACCAGTACGGCGCAAAAGGACCCGCCCATTTCCACCAGCGATCCCAGCGACGCCTGTCCGGCGTCCTTGCACACGTCGGAGCCGACACGGCTGATGATGGCAATGCCCACCGTTTTCACCAGAGGAGAAAACAGCTCCGAAGACAAACCCTCGGCGTTCATCAACTCCCGGATAAAGGCGGTGATCTCCTCAAAAAGGCCGGAGAGGAACCACAGTGCCGCCAAGCACACCGCCAGTGCCAGCATCAGTCCAATGTCCGGGCTGTTCTTTTTCACCAGCACCGTCACCACCGCGCCCACCAGACACAGCGCGGTGATCTGCACCATTACCTCCATACGCTTACAGGGAGAACAGCGACTTGACCAGGTCAAACAGGTTGCTGATCTGCTGGATCAGCATCATCATGACCACCACAAGCCCGGCCAGCGTGGTCATCATGGCCTGCTCTTCCCTTCCGCTTCGCACCAAAAGCTGATTGAGCACCGCCACAAGGATCCCGATGGCGGCTATTTTAAAAATCAGATCCACATCCATCTTTCAGACCATTCCTTCTTCTTTCAAGCGGCAAAGCGTCATGGCGGCGGCCACGGTTTCCTCCGCTTTTGGGTGATACTTCAATCTATGACGGGTTGTCCCCGCATATGCCGGAAATGACGCTTCTTTTCCACACCCCGCGGCCCCATTTCAGATCAGCAGAACGATCAGCAGTCCCGCGGCGGAAAAGGACAGCGTCAGGCACAGCTTTTCCCCCTCTTTCTGACATCTCTGTTTCTCTTGCAGCAGGTGCTTGAGCTGCTCCGAGGCATATTGAAGCTCCCCCAGAAGGCTCTCGCTGTCGCCGGAAAGGGCCAGGCGGCAAAGAATCTCCCCCACCTCCGGCGGCTGCACCCGGGCGGTGGAGGTCTGCCACACCTCCTGCAAGGGACGGTTCCCCGGTTCGGCCACCGCCGCCATCACCGGCCCCGGGGTGCCCATCCCTTTCATCCCACAGGCAATATCCGGCAGGGGCGTATTCTTCCAGCGAATCTCCCCCACCATCTTCTCCAGCGCCGCGATCCACTCCCGCACCGCCGTCAGTTCGTGGCGGGAGGCTCGGATGCGGCGGGTGCAGATGATGCCGCCGCCGGCGAGGATCAGCAAGCCCCCCAGCACCTTCAGCATGGCAGATCCGTCACCTCATACCGGCGCACGCCCTCCGTCCGGCTGACCACCACGGCCTTGGCAAACATATGGCACTTGAGCACCTTCCGAAACAGTGGCTTGCGCTCCAGCTCCTCCAGATCGCAGGCGTGGATGGTGGCCAGAAAGCGCACGCCGCAGTTGGAGGCGGCGGTCATGGCGTAAAGATCCTCCGGCTCGGTAATCTCGTCCACCGCGATGATCTGGGGATTGGAGGCCCGCAGCAAAATAGGGATACCCAGCGCCTTGGGGCAGGCGTCCAGCACATCGGTGTGGGTGCCCACCTCCGTCTGAGGTACGCCCTGATACAGCATGGCGATTTCTCCCCGCTCGTCCACCACCGAAACCCGGTGGGCCGGAAAGTTTTTTGTTCCGTCCGAAAGCTGCCGGATGAGATCCCGCAGCAGCGTGGTCTTCCCCAGTCCCGGAGGCGCCAAGATCAGCGTGCTGCAAAAAGCGCCGTCTTTGAACAGCTGAGGCACAACCGTATCCGACACGCCCATTAGCTCCCGGCCGATGCGGATGGTGATAGAGGAGATCCCTTTGATATTGGTGTTGACTCCGTCGCGGATCACCGCCGTACCGCAGATGCCCACACGAAAGCCTCCTTTGGCGGTGAGGTAGCCTCGGCGCAGTGTTTCCGTCACCGCATAGCGGGAGTAGCCGGAGATGTAGTCACACAGCTGCTCCAGATCCTGCTGCGTCACGATCTGATAAGGGATTTCCTTTTCCAAAAGCACCTCCCCCTCCAGCAGCAGGGCGGTAATGGGGCGGCCCGCCCGCAGACGCAGCTCCTCCGCCTGCGCCTTTTGCCAGTCCGGGATCTGACGGGCCAGCTTCTGCCAGCGCAGGGGCAGCAGTCCCGCTGCCTGCTCAAACCGGCCAATGGCATATTCTTCTTCCACGATTTCACGCTCCTTGTTATGTACTTGGTTCACTCTATGATGGCTCGTCCCCCGCTATGCCAAAAAAAGCGCCGCCAGCGGCGGCGGTGTTTCACATTTGTGACCCGACGGCATACACTGGATTGAAAGAAATCTCTTTCAAGTACATCATAGGAGGTTTATACATGCCTAATAAAACTATGCCGGGCCCCATTGACAGCGCTGGTTCCGCCTGTGAGTCCGTTTGTATTCATACCAGAAAAATTTTCGACAGCTGCAGAGACAAGGACTGCGTCGAAGATCTTCGCTTCTATCCGACCCTCTGCGGCCAGGAGGTTCTGAATACATCCCAATCCATCAAGGGCGGCACAGCCGAACTGCTGTACGTCTACACAGACGTGGAGCCTGTGACCTTTAACCGCGGGTTTTATACCATTGATATGCGGTTTTTCTACCGCGTGACCTTGCAGGTCTATACCGGCAGTCCCCGCTATTCCGAGGCCGAGGGCCTGTGCGTTTTTGACAAACGCTGCATCCTCTTCGGCAGCGAGGGCAACGCCAAGATCTTCTCTTCCGACACCGTCATCGACGACATGGATATCCCCGGCCGCGTCCGCAGCAATCTCCCCATCGCCGTGGTGGAGGCCGTTGACCCCATCGTGCTGGACACCAAAGTGGTGGACTGCTGCCAGACCCACTGCTGCGACTGCTGCATCACCGAGATTCCTCCCTTTATCGCTCAGATTTTCCCCGAAGAACTGGCGTTCAACGACAACATGCCGCGGCGCTACTATGTGACGCTGGGTCAGTTCTCTCTGGTGCGTCTGGAGCGCGAGACCCAGCTTCTGATCCCCGTTTACGACTATTGCATCCCCCAGGCCGAGTGCAGCGGCTCCGGCGATCAGGAAAGCCCCTGCGATCTGTTCCGCAACGTCAAGTTCCCCATCAACGAGTTCTTCCCTCCCAATACCATGGAAACGCCAAAGGACTACGTCAGCACCCGGAACTATTGCGCCTGTCACGACTAAAGTCGGCAAAAACGCACGCAAAAACAGCCGGCGCCATCAAAGGCGCCGGCTGCTGTTTCGTTGTGTCTATGTATATCAGGGTTCCACGGTCATGACGCTGCTCTCCTTGGAGATCACGCAGACATAGGTGTGGCCCGCGCCCATGGCCAGGGACGCGCCGTTGGAGAGCGTATAGGTAAAGGGATCGCTGACGCTGTTTTTGTGCCAGGTGATCTCTTCAGCCTTGCCGCCGCAGAAGTAGGTGCCGCTGCCGGAACCCTTCAGATCCACGATCATATGCCCCGCCCCGTCGCCGCTGTTCACAACGGACGTCTTGAGCACCAGAAGATTCCTCACACCCACCTGTTCGCTGGTATTGCCGTCCACATAGGGCGCGTCATATTCTTCGATCTCATAGAGGCCCTTGGCGGCGTCATAGATGAAGACGCCTGTTTTATAGTGAGAGAACTGCACCGTGACTTTGGATGCCGGTGTCCCGGCGGCCGGCGTTCCATCTGCCACAAATGTGACAGGATAGGTATAGTCGGCCTTGTGGATCAGGCGAAACCCGCTTTGGGGCAGATATGTGGAAAGATTCTGGCCTGACGTCAGCATGGAATGCTCCAGACCGGCGCTCTGCATCCGGGCGGCATCCCGCCAGAAAAGATCTTCTTCCGCACCGCAGCCGTCCATATGGTCGATCCCCCAGGACTCCATGTCCCTATACGCCTCATCACTGCCGCCGGCGTGGACATAGATGGCGTCAAGCCCCGCCACTGTCTCCACAAAACAGGGCCGGGCGCTGCGAACCGTGCCGATGGTCCCCACCTGGCTTACATCCTGAAAGATCCCCACCATGCGGGTGATTCCGCCTTCCACGATATACTCATAGATGATATCCGCCTGAGAAACACCCATCTGCGGCATGGCCGCCTTCAGATTGTTCAGCATCACCGCCACAGGCCGCCCGTTCACTGCCTGGGCATTTTTCAGCGGCGTTCCCGTCAGAGGGTTGAGTACCTCCGGCTCCTTTTTGGGCGTCGTTTCATGCGTTTTTTCCGTTTCCGACGGTTTTTCGGTTTTCGGCAAAAGCCCGCAGGCTACACACGAAAGGCTCAGACAAAGAGCCAGCAAACAGCATATCCATCTTTTCATTTTGCTTTCCTTCCTTTACTTGCAGCATTTCGGCAGTTTCCTCGCTGCCGACGGCCTTTCCCTTTGGGGAAAATTTTGACTATACAAAACGCACCATTTTGCGTATAATAAACATATACAAAAAGGAGGCAGGATATGATGGCTCATGTAGGTTTTATTCAGGACAAGCTGGAGATCAAGTTTCTTATTTTGTATATTGCGGCCCGCGTGATGGAACCCATCCCGCTGGAGGGGATGCAGGAACTGACCATGTGTGACGACGGCATCGACTACTTTGATTTTTCCGAATGTCTCAGCGATCTGGTCAAGACCGAACACCTTCGTCTGACGGAGGACCACCTCTACTGCATCACCGTCAAGGGCTTGCATAACAGCGAGATTTGTGAATCCAGCCTGCCTTACTCCGTCCGCATCCGCACTGACAAAAACGTGGCCGCTTACAATCAGAAGCTGCTCCGCCAGTCTCAGGTCCGCTCCGAGGTGGAGCGGCGGGACAACGGCACCTATACCGCCAGACTGTCTCTCAGCGATGATCTGGACAACATCATGCATCTGGAGCTGATGGTGGCTTCCGAGGAAATGGCCCGGGATCTCACCGACCGGTTTCAGAAAAATCCCGAGCAGATCTACTCGGCGCTTCTGTCGGCTCTGTATGCCACGCCGAAGTCAGAAAAGCATACCTGATGCTTTGTCTGTAATTGATGTAAAGCAAAGTCCCTGTACATTTGTACGGGGGCTTTGCTTTATTTAACGACCACATTCTCCGGGCCGAGAGCTTCCCGGAGTTCCTCCAAAAGAGCCGGATGGACAAGGCAGTGGGCCAGCAGCATCTTCCCTGTATCCGCCAGACGGATCTTCACCGGGGCCTCTCCTTCAAACATGGACATCACCAGCTTCACATGACGAAAAGCCGGGCTGTCCACACCGGGTACACGCAGGTAAACGGTCTGCTCCGCTGCCTTGGGTTTGGCGGCAATTTCTTCTGCCGCCGGGGCCTCCGCCCCTTCAGTGCTGAGCGGCTGCAGGGTATCGCACATGATCTGGGGCGCTTTTTCATCCCGGACGGACAGCCGGCCCTTTACCATCACGGGCGTGTTCACCTGCATATAGCTACCGCAGCTTTCCACTGTGCGGCTGAAACACAGCAGTTCCATGGAACCGCTTTCATCCTCCACCATCACATAGGCCATAAGGGTGTTGTTCTTGGTGGTGCGGGTCTTGCTGGAAATCACCACCCCAGCCACCGTAATGGGCTGACCGTCGGCAAACTGCCGGGGGCCTTCCTCTGACGCGAAATCCGAGAGAATGGCGCCGATGGGCGCGGCGCCCAGCTGCCGGGCCACGGCGCGGTAACCGCTCATGGGATGGCCGGAGAGATACAGTCCGGTGGTCTCTTTTTCCATGGACATCAACTCTGCCGCGCTGTACTCCGGCAGATCCGGCAGCGTCAAAAGCGCGGTCTTGTGACTGGCGGCAGGACTGTCGCCAGCCGCCATGGCAAAGAAGTCCAGCTGCCCCTCCACATTCTGGCGGCGGCTGCCGCCTATGCTGTCAAGCATTTTTTCATAAACAGCGATGAGCTGGGAGCGGTAGGCATCCATGCCGTCAAACGCGCCGCAGCGGATCAGATTTTCCACTGCCCGCTTGTTCAGGTCATTGCAGTCATAGAGCCGCTCGCAAAAATCCTGAAACGAGGTAAACGGCCCCGCTTCTTCCCGGCTTTTCACCACGGCCTGGATAAAGCCCCGGCCGATATTTTTCACGGCCACAAGGCCGAACCGTATGCCGTCTTCTTCCACGGTGAACCGGTCGCGGGAATGGTTGATATCCGGCGGCAGCAGCTGAATACCGCAGTCGCGGCACTCCGCAATATAGCCCGCCACCTTGTCGGAGTTGTCCAGCACGCTGGTCAGCAGCGCCGCCATGTACTCCTTGCAGTAATGGCACTTAAAATAAGCCGTTTGATAGGCCACGATGGCGTAGGACACCGCGTGGGCCTTGTTAAAGGCGTAGTTGGCAAAATCGTAAATTTCCTGGTAGATCGCCTCCGCCGTCTCCTGGGCGATCCCATTTTTCACGCAGCCGGGGATCTGCCGCTCTTCATCGCCGTGGATAAAGGTATCCCGCTCCTTCTGGATCTGAGAGGCCTTTTTCTTGGAGATAGCGCGGCGCACCATATCCGCCTGCCCCAGGGAGTACCCGGCCAGACGCCGGAAGATCTCGATGACCTGCTCCTGATAGACGATGCAGCCGTAGGTAATGGAGAGAATGGGCTCCAAAGACGGATGCTTGTAGGAAATGAGCTTGGGGTTCTGCTTGCAGGCGATAAAACGGGGAATGGACTCCATGGGGCCGGGACGGTAGAGGGCGATAATCGCCGTGATATCCTCGATGTTCTGAGGTTTTAGTCCCAGACACACGCCGGTCATGCCGGTGGACTCCATCTGGAAAACGCCGGAGGTGCGACCCTGGCTGAGCATATCGAAGGTGGCCTTGTCGTCCATGGGAATGCCTTCCAAACGGAAGGACGGGTTCTCTTCCTGCACGGTCTTCACCGCGTCGTCCAGCACCGTCAGATTTCGCAGACCCAGAAAGTCCATCTTCAAAAGGCCCAGTTCTTCCAGTGTGGTCATGGTATACTGGCAGACCACGGCGTCGTCGTTCCGGGCCAGGGGCACATACTCATACACCGGCCGCTTGGTAATGACCACGCCCGCCGCATGAGTGGAGGCATTGCGGGGCATTCCCTCCAGCGCCCGGGCCGTGTCAATGAGCCGATGCACATTTTCGTCCGCCTCATACAGGTCGGACAACGGCTTTGACAGCCGCAGGGCGTCGGCAAGGGTGATGTGCAGGGTGTTTGGCACCTGCTTAGCGATCTGATCCACCTCGGCGTAGGGCATGCCCAGCACGCGGCCCACGTCACGAATAACGCCGCGGGCCGCCATGGTGCCGAAGGTAACGATCTGTGCCACATGGTCGTCACCGTATTTGCCTCGGACGTAGTCCACCACCTCGCCTCGGCGTGTATCGCCGAAGTCCATGTCGATATCGGGCATGCTTACCCGTTCGGGATTCAAAAACCGCTCAAAATAGAGGTTGTACTGCATGGGATCCACATCTGTGATCTGCAGGCAGTAGGACACCATGCTGCCTGCGGCGCTGCCGCGGCCGGGGCCCACCGGGATCCCCACGCTTTTTGCGTAGCGTACGAAATCGCTGACAATGAGAAAATAGTCCGTAAAGCCCATCTTCTCGATCATGTCCTGTTCATATTCCAACTGCCTGCGGTACTCCGGCTGCCCCTCGCCATAGCGCAGGGCAAACCCCTCGTCGCAGAGTTTCTTCAGATAGGTATAGGAATCATAGCCCGGCGGCAGCTGAAATTCCGGCAGATGATACTTGCCGAAGGTAAACGAGAGCTGGCATCGCTGGGCGATCTTCGCCGTATTTTCAATGGCGCCGGGATAGTCGGCAAAGAGGGACGCCATCTCCTCTTCCGAGCGCAGGTAAAAATTCCGCGGCTCGTAGCGCATCCGGTTTTCATCCGCCACCATTTTGCCGGTCTGGATGCAAAGCAGCACGTCGTGGGACTCGGCGTCCTCTTTTTTCAGATAGTGGGCGTCGTTGGTGGCCACCAGCGGAATGCCCGTATCCTGATGCAGGCGCAAAATGCCCTGATTGACGATGGCCTGCTCCCGGATGCCGTGGTCCTGCACCTCCAGATAGAAGTTGTCCGCTCCCAGGATGTCACGCAGCTCCAGCGCGTGAGCTCTGGCGCCCTCGTAGTCGCCGTTTCGCAGCCGCCGGGGGATCTCCCCCGCCAGACAGGCGGAAAGGCCGATCAGGCCCTCAGAATGCGCCCGCAGCAGCTCCAGGTCGATGCGGGGCTTGATATAAAAGCCCTCGGTATAGGCCATGCTCACAAGATAAGAGAGGTTCCGGTAGCCGGTCTCGTTCTCGCACAAAAGCACCAGATGCCGTGCCTCGGCATCCAGTTCGTGCACCTTGTCAAACCGTGTCCTGGGCGCCACATAGACCTCGCAGCCGATGACAGGGTGGATGCCCTCCGCCTGACAGGCGCGGTAAAAGTCGATCACGCCGTACATAACGCCGTGATCCGTGATGGCCACCGACGTCTGCCCCATTTCCTTGACCCGTTTGGGCAGGTCACGGATGCGGCAGGCGCCGTCAAGCAGGCTGTATTCCGTATGCACATGGAGATGAACAAAGGACATGGTGCAGCTCCTTACTGTTGTTTGAGTTCGTCCAGATAATCGCTCAGCAGTTCCACCGCCGAGACCATCATGATGGGACAATGGGCCGTGACGCCTATCTGCTGGGCCAGCGGCGTACCCTCCTCCGCCGGATGGGCCAGAAGGTCACGGCAGTTCAGATAGGTAAACTGTTCTTTGAAGCGGCGCTGAAACTCCACCGTCATCCGTGAGATGCGCGCCTTGCTCTCCGCGCCGCCCTCCGGCGTCTGTGGATAGAGCATACCCAGCACCATGATGGCGCCGCTCACCGCGCCGCACACGCCGCCGCAGCGCATCCCACCGCCAAAGCCGGAACCGATGCCCAGGCACTGCTCCTCCGTCAGACCCAGCAGATCCTGGAAGGACAACAGCACGCACTGGGCGCAGTTCATGTGCAGATCCTGGTATTTTTTGGTGATGAGACCGCGTTCTTCTTTTGTCATGTAAGTTCCCTCGCTATTTCCATAATTTTTCTCATGCGGTGGTTCATGCAGGATTTGGAGACATCCATGATCTCCGCCAGCTGCGATAGTGACAGCTCCGGATTCTCCGTGCGCAGCTGCGCCGTCTCCCGCAGTTTTTCCGGCAGGCGCTCCCACCGGCCCCGCTCCCGCAGGCGGGCAATGGCCGCGGCCTGTTCCTGGGAAGCGTTGAGCGTTTTGTTCACGTTGGCCATGTCACAGTTCATGGCGCGGTTGGCACCGTTGCGGATCTCCTTGTCCACTTTGGCTGTCATGATATCCATGGCGGCCGCCGGAGCGCCGATCTTGGTGAGAAAGTCCTCAATATGTTCGCTCTGCTTAAAATATGTCACAGAGTAGCCCTTTCGCATCACGCTCTTGGGTGAAAACCCCATGTCGGACAGCAAAGCCGCCATTTCACGGCTGGCTTGAAAATGGGAGGTGGACAGTTCCAAATGATAGCGCTTTTCCGGGTCTGTCACGCTGCCGCCGGACAGGAAAGCGCCCCGCAAAAAGGAAATGCGGCAGCATTCCTCCTCCAGCATCCCGAAATTCACATGCAGCACCAGCGCCTGCCGGGGATCGTAGCCAAGGGTATTGATGATGTGCGACAGCTTTTCCGGGTCGGTGATCTGAAAGACCATCTTGCCGGGCTGCTCAAAACTCTCCGGCTGGCGGTCGAAATGGAGGTTAAAAGCCCGCTGAAAGACCCGGGGCAGCCGGGAGGCAAACTCCGGGTTTTCCGTCATAATACGGATCTCCTGGGGTGTGAAGGTGCTGCCATACAGCAGCATCCCATAGGCCTCCGCCCGGGCGCAGCAAAGCCGCTGCACCGGTGCTTTGCACAGTTCACATTTTACTTTGTAGGAAAAGGACATGGCTTCCTCTCCTCTCCGTTTTCTTCGTACTCCATGGCACGGCGCAGACAGTCTTCTGTGTACAGCAGCATCAATTCCCTGGCCAGGTGCCCCGGATTGTGGCGCACAAAGTTACTCTCCACCGTCACGATGGGCCGCTGCACCACCCGGACGCCCAGCTTCTCACACTTCTCCCCGTCGCAGGCCAGTGGTGCGGCGCCTTCCTTGGCGTAAAGCCGGCTGATGGCCAGCGGAATGGGCGCGGAGTTGGCAAGGCATAAGGAAAAAAGACTCGGCTTGGAGTGCTTGAACAGCGCGCGGATGTGATCGGACACCGTGTAGCCTTCTGTTTCGCCCTCCTGAGTCATCACATTACAGGTATAGATCTTCAGCGCCGTCGAGCGTTCAATGGCCTCAGCCACTCCCTCCACCAGCAGATTGGGGATGATGCTGGTATACAGGCTGCCGGGCGCCAGAATGATCATGTCCGCGTTTTCGATGGCCTCGATCACCGCAGGCAGCGCTTTGGGCCGTTTGGGCAGCAGATATACGCGCCGGATACGGCAGTTCTGCTCCTTTTTGCAGTAGAAGATCCGGGACTCGCCTGTGACGCTGGAGCCGTTTTCAAACTCCGCCCCCAAAATCACATTTTCAGTGGTCACCGGCAGCACCTGCCCCGTGATGGCCAGCACCTGGCTCATGCTCGCCACCGCCTTGTCAAAGCTGGGCGAAATACCGTCCAGCGCCGCCAGAAACAGATTGCCGAAGCTCTGTCCCGCCAGAGCACCGTCCGGAAACCGGTAGTGCATCAGCTGGGACATCATGGGTTCCACATTGGCCAGTGCCTCCAGACAGTTGCGGATATCTCCGGGAGGCAAAATGCCCAGATCCCGCCGCAGCGCTCCGGAGCCGCCGCCGTCATCCGCCACTGTCACCACGGCGGTAATGTTCTCCGTATACAGTTTCAGCCCCCGCAGCAGCGTGGCAAGGCCATTGCCGCCGCCGATGGCTACCACCCGGGGGCCCTGCTCCGGGGGCACCTGATAAATCGGCTGTCTCATTTGTTATGCTCTGGAAATATCCCGATGATTTTCCGTCACCTGATATCCCTCTTTGGCAACATAGTCCGACAGTTCATGGGCAATGGCCACTGAGCGGTGATGCCCCCCGGTGCAGCCAACGCCGATGACCAGGACCGTCTTTCCCTCTTCGCTGTAATTGGGCAGCAAAAAGGCGATCATGGCCTTGAGCAGCTTCAAGAACTCCTTGGTTTGGGGAAAACTGAAAATAAAGTCGCAGACCTCCTGATCCAGCCCCGTCTTATTCCGCAGCGCATCAATATAGAAAGGATTGGGCAAAAAGCGCACGTCGAATACCAAATCCGCCTCCAGCGGGATGCCGTACTTATAGCCGAAAGACAGCACGTTGATATCAAGACCGCCCTTGCTGCCGTGGGCATCGAACAGACCCAGCAGCTCACTGCGCAGCTTCGCCGTTGAAAAATTGGTGGAATCCAGCACGAAATCAGCGTGATCCCGCACCGGCTGCATCATTTCCCGCTCTTTTTGCACGGCCTCCTCAATGGAGAGCCCTCCCATCATCAGCGGGTGCATCCTCCGGGTCTCCTTGTAGCGGCGAATGATCGTTTCCGTGGACGCCTCCAAAAACAGCATCCGGCAGTTTTTGCCGTCCTCCTTCAGCCGCTCCAGCACGTCAATGAGCATATCAAAAGGTTCACCCGCCCGCACGTCATATACCAGCGCCACCTGGTTGTAGTGGCCGCTGGAAGCCGCGCAGAACTCGGCAAACTTCACGATCATCTCCGACGGCAGATTATCCACGGTATAATAGCCGGCATCCTCCAGATAGGAAGCCGCCTTGCTTTTGCCGCTGCCGGAAAGACCGGTAATGATCAATATTTCCATACCTGTTCCTTTCATTTCTCCCGACGAATGATCTTGACTTCCGGTTCCAGACGAACGCCCTGTTCCTTGAAAACAGCCGCCTGCACCTGATGGATCAGCGTCTCCACATCGTGAAATGTGGCGTCGCCTGTATTGACGATGAAGCCCGCGTGCTTGGGCGATACCTGCGCCCCGCCGCAGCTGAGGCCCTTGAGCCCCGTCTGGTCGATCAGCGTTCCGGCAAAATAGCCGGAAGGCCGCTTAAAGGTACTGCCCGCACTGGGGTACTCCAGCGGCTGGCTCTTCTTCCGCCGCGCCATCAGCTCCTCCATCTTGGAGCGGATCGCCGCCGGATCGCCCGGCTGCAAGGTCAGGCAGGCCGAGAGCACCACCGCCGCGCCGCCGGAAAAGAGACTGTGCCGATAGGAAAAGTCCGCTTTTTCCCCGGAGATGCGGCGGATCCCGTCGGGATACAGCGCCTCCACCTCCGACACCACCTGCTTCATCTCCCCATCGTAGGCGCCCGCGTTCATACACACCGCGCCGCCCAGGCTACCGGGAATCCCGTGGGCGAACTCCAGCCCGGAAAGCCCCTTCTGCATGGCAAACAGCGCAAGTCTAGCCAATGACACGCCGGCATCCGCCTCCAGTTCCAGTGGAGAGACCTGCCGGATCTGATTCATATGATCCGCCGTCTGGATCACCAGCGTGTCCAGCCCGGCGTCGTCGATGAGAAGATTGGTGCCGTTGCCCATCACCAGCGGCTCCACGCCGCACTCCTGGGCAAAGCCCAGAAGGATCACCAGCTGCTCCCGTGTCTGCGGAAACGCCATCCGGCGGGCAGGACCGCCAATGCGAAAGGACGTGTGCCGGCTCAGCGGCGCCTCCTTCTCCACAGGCAGATCGGGCAGATATTCCATGATCTTTTGATCCAAAGTGTCATACCAAGCCATAGTTCCTCCTGAAAATTTAACGTTTGCGCCCCAAAAAGGCAGCGCCGATGATCCCGCACTGGTCACCCAGCTGGGCCGTTACAATGCGGGTCATTTTATCCCGGTTACAGGGAATGCTCTCTTGCGCCGCCAACTTTCGCAGCGGGAAGAGCAGTTGTTCGTCCGCTTCATTGCTGACACCGCCGCCGATGGCCAGCGTGTCAGGCTGAAAGATATTGATGAGATTCACAATGCCGGTGGCAAGATAGCGGACGTACAGATCGCACACCGCCTGCCCCACGGGATCGCCCTGCCGGGCGGCGATAAAAGCCGACTGCCCGCTGACCTGCCCGTCGTTCTCCGCCACCACCCGCTCCAGAATGCTGTCGGGGTGGGCGTCCATGGTCTCTTTTGTCAGGCGCTTGAGCGCCGTGGCGGAGGCGTATTGCTCCCAGCAGCCCTTTCGGCCGCAGGGGCAGCTTCGGCCGTCATAAGCCACGGTCATGTGCCCCACCTCGCCGGCCATACCGTTGGAGCCGTGGTAGATTTTTCCATTATGGATGATGCCGCCGCCGATACCCGTGCCCAGCGTGACGGTGACGAACCGTTTGCTGTCCCGTCCGGCGCCGGCGTAATACTCCGCCAGCGCGGCGCAGTTGGCATCGTTTTCCACATACAGCGGCAGATTCAGATACCGGTGAAAAAGGCGGCGCAGCGGCACGTTCCGCAGCGGCAGGTTGCAGGTGTAAAGCACCATGCCCGTATGGATCTCCACCGCACCCGGCACGCCGACGCCCACCGAGGCGATCTCCCCAATGGGCACGCCGCCATCTGCGGCCAGATCCTGCGCCATCTGCGCCAGCGTCCAGGCCAGCATTTCCGAATCCTCGATGGCGGCGATCTTCATTTTCCGGGTCACCAGTACGTTGCCGCACTCGTCGATCAGCCCCGCCTTCAGGTTGGTGCCGCCTACATCAATCCCGATTCGTTTCATCACTTCCGCCGCCCTTCCGGCTCATTTCGTCAATTTGCTGATCCAGCTGATCGGCAAACTGACGCGCCGCGTTATAGCCGTACGCCTTTTGGCGGTTGTTCATGGTGGCGATCTCTACGATACCAGCCAGGTTACGGCCCGGCCGCACCGGCACCGTCACATAAGGCAGGGACACGCCCAAGATCTCATACGTCTGTTCGTCCACGCCCAACCGGTCATAAAATTTAAACTCCTGCCATTGCTCCAGCTGGATCACCATGTCGATCTCCGTGTCAAACTGCACCGCGCCCATACCGAAAAGCTGCTTGACGTCGATGATGCCGATGCCGCGAATCTCGATGTAATGGCGGATAAGTTCGGGAGCGGTCCCGTAGACCGAGTCGGAAATGCGGCGTATCTCCACCGCGTCATCCGACACCAGACGGTGTCCGCGTTTGAGCAGTTCAATGGCCGTTTCGCTTTTTCCGATGCCGGATTCGCCCAGCATCAAAACGCCCTGGCCGTAAATATTCATCAGCACGCCGTGGCGCGTGATCTGGGGCGCCAGGCCCCGGTTGAGATAGTCGATCATCTTGCTGGTCAGTTCCACCGTGGTGAGCTTCGTCCGCAGCAGCGTACGGCCGTGCTTTTCCGCCAGCTCGATCAGCTCCGGAAAGGTGTCCATATTCCGGGCGATGATCAGCGCCGGGATCTCGCAGCGGAGAAAATCGTCAAATACCTTCCGGCGTTCCTCACTGCCCATCGCCGTCAGATAGGTGATCTCCGCCTTCCCCAGCACCTGTAAGCGCTTGGGCTCAAAATAATCGTAAAACCCGACCAGCTGCAGCGCCGGGCGGTTCACATCTGAAATGGTGATCTCAGTCCGATCGTAGTCCTTACCCTTCAAAATCACTTCCAGTTGAAAGTCCTTCACCAGGTTTTTCAGCTTCACAGCTGTAATTCTGACTTTTTCCATGTTAAAAAGCCCCTTTCACGGCGGGAAAACCCGTCCGGCTCTTTTGGTAGTTACTGTTTATTATATAATAATCGCTATCGTTTATCAACGCTTTCCTTCTTTTCAAATTTTTCGGTTTTTTTGTAAAAATCCGCTTGCAATTTTCCTTTATATCTGCTATCATATCAAATGCTTGCGATAGTAAGCAAAGAGTAAGTCACAGCAAGGAGGTGCAACGGATGGCTAAGTGCGAGTTTTGCGACAAGGGCGTTACCTTTGGTATTAAGGTTTCCCACTCCCACAGACGTGCCAATCGTCCCTGGAAGCCCAATGTCAAGCGTGTAAAGGCGATTGTCAACGGTACGCCCCGCCATGTATATGTTTGTACCCGGTGTCTGCGTTCTGGCAAAGTTACCAGAGCGGTCTAACTTGGACAAGCAGAAGCCCTGTGCCTCGGCACGGGGCTTTTTCTCTATCCTATTTTTTCAGGAGATATTGTTATGATTACCCTTGAAGATTTTGAAAAGGTGGAGTGGCGCGTCGGAACGATCATCGCCGCAGCGGAGAACAAAAAAGCCCGCCACACCGCCTACGCCCTCACCATCGACTTTGGGCCGGAATTTGGCGTGAAAAAGTCCTCGGCGCAGATCACGGCTCTCTATCAGCCCGAACAGCTCGTGGGGCGGCAGGTGGTCTGCTGTGTCAATCTGACGCCCATGCACATCGGCTCCGTGAAAAGCGAGGTGCGGATCCTGGGCGTGGATTCCCCCGGCGGCGTGGTGCTGCTGCGCCCCGATGAAGCGGTGGAAAACGGCGTGCGCATCTATTGAACCCAAAGAAAATACCGGAACAGTGGTGCTTTTTCACCTGGCTGTTCCGGTATTTTTATGGCTGTTTTTAGGAATTTTCCACTTTTTCTTTCTTCTTTACCGGCATGGGGATCTGGGCCAGTACCACCGCCACCAGCATCAGCACACAGCCCACATATTCACGTCCGGACATCTGCTCATGGAGCAGCACCGCGCCGGCCAGCGTGGCAAACACGGACTCCAGACTCAGCAGCAGCGACACCACCGTGGGGTTGGAATCCTTCTGCGCCAGAATTTGCAGCGTATAGGCGACGCCACTGGAAAAAATGCCCACATAGAGGATGGGCCAGATGCACTGCATGATGGCCGCCATGGAGGGGTGCTCGAAGATTACCATACCGATGGCCGACCACACCATGGCCACAAAAAACTGGCCGCAGCTCAAGGCCACGCCGTCTACCTTCTGCGTGAAATGGTCAATCACCAGAATGTGCAGCGAATACACGATAGCGCACAAAAACACCAGGAAATCACTGGGGGCAATGGTGAAGTCCGCCTTTACGCACAGGCAGTAAAGGCCCGCCACCGCGATCATCACACTGACCCACACGGAGATGGGCACCTTTTTCTTGAGAAAAAGGCCTAAAATCGGCACGATCACAATGTAAAGCGCCGTGATAAAGCCCGTCTTGCCCGCCGAGGTCTCCGCAATACCCGCCTGCTGCAAATTGGAGGCCACCGCCAGCGCCGTGCCGCAGCAAAGACTGCCCAACAGCAGATCCTTCCGGTGACGCTTCTTTTCCTCGTCCGTCACTTCCTCCGCCTCGGCGACCGAGTGCTTCTTATTCCGAATCAGACGGAATACCTCCAAGCCCAGCAGCAGCACCACAAAAGCGATCAGCGAACGCACCGCGTTGAAGGTCATGGGCTCCACGAACTCCGTGCTGACGCTCTGCGCCACGAAGGCCGTGCCCCAGATCAAGGCGGCCAGAACAGGAAATACGACCTGTCGAATTTGGTTATGTTTCATGATACTCTTTCCCTCTCCTACTCTCCTAATATGTGTTAAGTGAATCTGCTTTTCACCCATTGACGTTGCGGGTCAAGAATCCTCTTCGCCTTTCTCGCGGATGGACAGGATGACGGGGGTTCCCTCCAGGCCGAACACGCCCCGGATCTGATTTTCCAGATATCGCTGGTAGGAAAAATGGAACAGCCGCCTATCATTGCAGAACACCACAAAGTGGGGCGGACGCACCGCCACCTGGGTCATATAGTAGATCTTCAGCCGGCGGCCCTTGTCCGTGGGCGGCTGCACCCGGGTCTGGGCATCGGCCAGGACGCTGTTGAGCATACCGGTGGTGATGCGGGTGGCTGCCTGATTGTTCACATAGTTGATGAGCTCAAAAAGGCGGTTCACCCGCTGGCCCGTCATGGCGGAAATGAAAAGGATGGGCGCGTAGGTCATATAACTCAGATCGCGGCGGATATCCTCTCGCATACGATCCATGGTCTTGTCGTCTTTTTCGACGAGATCCCACTTGTTCACCACGATGATGCAGGCTTTCCCCGCCTCATGGGCCAGGCCCGCCACCTTGGTGTCCTGCTCTGTGACGCCCTCCTGGGCATCGATCATGATAAGGCACACGTCCGCTCGCTCGATGGCCATGGTGGCCCGCAGAACGCTGTATTTTTCAATATTGTCGTCCACCTTGGACTTTTTCCGCATACCGGCGGTATCAATGAAATTGAACTTGCCGGTTTCATTTTCAAAATAGGAGTCGATGGCATCGCGGGTGGTTCCCGCCACGTCGCTGACAATCACCCGCTGTTCCCCCAGGATCTGGTTGGTCAGCGAGGATTTTCCCACGTTGGGCTTGCCGATGATGGCCACCTGCACCACGTCGTCCTCCTCATCCGAGGTATCCTCCGGCGGGAAATACTTCACGCAGGCATCCAGCAGATCGCCGGTGCCGTGGCCGTGAACGGCGGACACCGCAATGGGATCGCCCAGCCCCAGATTGTAAAACTCGTAAAACTCCGGGTCCGGCACGCCGGTGGAGTCCATCTTGTTCACCGCCAGCACGATGGGTTTTTTCGACCGCTGGAGCATCCCCGCCACTTCCTGATCCGCGGCCGTCATGCCGGTGCGGATATCCACCACCAGCACAATGACCGTGGCGTTGTCAATGGCAATCTGCGCCTGCTCGCGCATAAAAGAGAGGATCTGGTTGTCGCTGTTTGGCTCGATGCCGCCGGTATCCACCAGTGAGAACTTGCGTCCGTTCCAGTCGGTCTCGCCGTAGATCCGGTCACGGGTCACGCCAGGCGTGTCCTCCACAATGGAGAGACGCCGCCCGATCAATTTATTGAAGAGCATGGACTTTCCCACGTTGGGGCGGCCCACGATGGCCACAATGGGTTTTGACATGTTTATACCTCCTGCTCAAAGAGCAAATCCAGCAGACTGAAGCCGTCTGCCTCCACCACCTGCACCGGCCGTCCGATGGCCGCCTCCAGCTCCGGAATGGTCACGTCGTCCAAAAAGACGTTCTGGCTGTACCGCAGCATATTATGGGTGATCAGCACCCGGTCTCCCAGCTTCCGCGCGCCCAGCTGGGCCTTCAGATCCTGCCCGGTCACCAGGCCCGCCACGTCGATGGTGCGGCCGAAGAAGTCGTTGTCGATGCCCACCACTTCCCCCTCCAGCGCCGGGTACTTGGCCTTGGCGGCGGTGACCAGTTCAGACAAAAACGGCTCTGCCGCTTTTCCGGTGGCAACTGTAAAGGATCTATACTTGCCGGACGGTTCCAGATCCTCCAGCCCCTGCAGAAACTCCGACATCAAAGAACGAAGCATCCCCACGCCGTTTTCCAGCTGATGATACTCCTCATAATAGGGCCCCTCCGGCAGCGGACGGCCCGCTTTGATAAACAGCTCGTCCGCGCAGAAAAAGAGGCGGGTGCCGAACCGTTCCAGACATTTGCGGCCATATTCTTCGGCAATGTCGATGATCTCCCCCGCCGTCTCGGCGTCCACCTGGCGCAGGCGGGACAGTCCGCTTCTGTACTTCGTCAGACCCACCGGCACCACCGAGCAGCTGGCAAATCCCATCTCCATCAGATCCGACATGGTGCGCCGCAGCTGATTGCCGTCGTTCCAGCCGGGGCAGACCACGATCTGCCCGTTCATCACGATGCCGGCTTCGCCAAAGGCGCGCATATAGGCCAGGCTCTGTTTGGCATCCTTGTTGCCAAGCATGGTGCAGTGCAGCTGCGGGTCGGTGGTGTGCACAGACACATTGATGGGGCTGATCCGCAGGTCGATGATACGCTGAGCTTCCCGGGGAGAGATGTTGGTCAGCGTAATATAATTGCCCAGCAGAAACGAAAGTCGGGCATCGTCATCCTTGAAGTACAGCGTCTCACGCATATGCGGCGGCATCTGATCCACAAAGCAGAAAACGCAGTGGTTGGAACAGGGCCGCGGTTCATCCATCAAATAGGTGTCAAAATTAAGGCCAAGATCCCGGCCTTCCGCCTTCGTCACCGTCAGCTCACGGCGATCGCCCTCTTTTGACTCCAGCACCAGCTCACAGCGGGGATCGTACCCGTAAAAACGGTAATCCAGTACGTCCAGAATTTCATGGCCATTGATGGAAACTAACTTTTCACCCGTCGTAATGCCCGCCCGGAGGGCCGGACTGCCAGTATCGACGGAGGTAATCACTGTACTCATGATGGCTTCCTTTCGCGTTCACGATGTCTTTATTATAGCCAGAAAGCGCCTGTATGGCAACAAAAAAGTAAGGAGGGAAGAAAAGTCTTCCCTCCTAACAAGGACACAAGATCACTTGCCCGCTGCCACGGACTTGACGGCCTTGACCTCGCGGCCATTATAGGTACCGCATTCCGGGCACATTCTGTGGCTCAGATGCAGCGCACCGCACTTCGGGCACGCCACCAGACCGGGAGTCGCCAGCTTCCACACGGAACTGCGTCTCTTATTGCGTCTTTGTTTGGATACTTTCCCCTTAGGTACTGCCATTGTTGACACCTCCTTGGTCTTAACTGCCTGAGCAGTAATTCATTCAAAAAATCAGGGTTGGTCGGAATCTTTCTCCAAAAGCTTTGCCAGACCGGCAAGACGGGGATCGATCTCCTTCTTGCACGCGCAGGGGCCATCGTTCAGATCGGCGCCACAGCGGAAGCAGAGGCCCTTACAGTCCTCCGAACACAACATTTTTGTGTCCATACCGAGAATGAACGCTGTTCTCGCCAGCCCGTCCAGATCCACCTCGCTGTTTTCCAGCAGGACAATGTCTTCGCTCTCCTCGCTCTCCCGCTCCTCCGCCAGATAGCACTGGTAGGAAACGGACTGGGGGCGGGCAAATTCCTTTGCGCACCGGTCACACACACAGTGGAGCGTGGTATGGGCCCGAAAAGACAAAACCAGAACACCCGCCTGGTTGCACACCTCGCCGTCCACAACGACGGGGTCTTTCACCGGATATCCGCTGCCAAAAGGCAGGTCGGACAGATCCATTTCAAAGTGAAACGGAGCCTTTGCATCGGGCGTATGAAGAATTTTGTTGACGTTCAAGCGCATAGTACACCTCGTAATGACACGAGTAGTATTATAGAGGATTAAAAAAGACTTGTCAAACACTTTCTTACAAATATTTTGACTTTTTTTCCAAAACAGGTAGAATAGTATCAGATCGACAAAAAGGAGATTTTCTATGCAGGAGCTTTCCATTGGTAAAAACGACGCGGGACAGCGGCTGGACCGGTTTGTGACCAAATCGCTGCCGCTGCTGCCCCCTGCCCTGCTGCAAAAATATATCCGCATCAAACGTATCAAGGTCAACGGTCAGCGGGCCGAACGCGACCTCCGGCTGCGGGAGGGCGATGTTTTGCAGCTTTACATCAATGACGAATTTTTTGAAAAGCCCCGGGAGGAAAATCTCTTTCTCACACTGTTCAAGCCCCAACTGGACATCGTCTATGAGGATGAGAACATTCTGCTGGTGAACAAGCGCCCCGGCATGGTGGTCCACGCCGATGAAACGGAAAAGGTGCAGACCCTCATCAACCACATCCAGGCCTATCTGTACCAGAAGCGGGAGTGGAATCCCCGGTGGGAGAACGCCTTTACACCGGCCCTTTGCAACCGCATCGACCGCAACACCGGGGGCATCGTCATCGCCGCCAAAAATGCCGAGGCGCTGCGCATCGTCAACGAAAAGATTCGGGACAGGGAAATCGAAAAGCACTATCTGTGCATCACCCTGGGAACGCCCCAGCCCTCCCAAGGGAAAATTGAATGCTTCCTTTTAAAAGATGAGAAGAAAAAAGAGGTGGCCGTCTATCACCGTCCTGTCCCCGGCGGCAAAACCGCCGCGACCCTCTACCGCACGCTGGAGACCCGGGGAGAGCTGGCGCTGGTGGAGGTGGAGCTGCTCACCGGGCGCACCCATCAGATCCGCGCGTCCTTCGCCGATCTGGGCCATCCCCTGCTGGGCGACGGCAAGTACGGCATCGGCACCAGAAACAAGCAATACGGCGAGACCCGGCAGGCTCTTTACTCCTACCGTCTGACCTTTGCCTTCACCTCCGACGCCGGTATTTTAAACGGCCTTTCGGGTAAAACTTTTCAAGTGGAGCACGTCCCCTTCCGGGAAAAATATTTCCCGGAAAACAGCCGCTGAAAGTCCTTGGGGCCCAATGGATTTTTGCGCTTTTTTTCTTTTTTGCCCCGGGGGGCATTTTATGGTTGACATTTTCCGATAAGTTATATATATTTGTATCTGCCAAATTTCAACGAAAAACAGGATCAACAGATCACAATTGACAGAGAGAAGAGGTAATTTTTATTTAAGAACGGGGGAGGATAAATGTCCAAAGAGTTAATTCGCCTGCACGATCTTTGCATGGCGTTTGACGACGAGCTGGTTCTCGATCATTTAAACCTTTATATCAAGGATTCAGAGTTCCTCACACTGCTGGGCCCCAGCGGCTGTGGCAAGACCACAACCCTGAGGATCATTGGCGGCTTCGCGACGCCCACGTCCGGAGACGTTACCTTTGACGGTGTGAGGATTAATGATGTCCCGCCGCATAAGCGGCAGATCAACACGGTGTTTCAAAAATACGCCCTGTTTCCGCATCTGGACGTGTTTGAAAACATCGCTTTCGGTCTTCGGATCGCCAAAGTATCCGAAAAGGAGATCAAAGAGCGCGTGATGGAAATGCTGTCGGTGGTGTCCCTGAAAGGATTTGAACACCGGCGCGTGGATCAGCTCTCTGGTGGCCAGCAGCAGCGCGTGGCCATCGCCAGAGCCCTGATCAACCAGCCTAAGGTCCTTCTTCTGGACGAGCCGCTGGGCGCTTTGGATCTGCGTCTGCGCAAGGATATGCAAAACGAACTCAAAAGCATTCAGCAGCAGACGGGCATCACTTTTATATATGTTACCCACGACCAGGAAGAGGCACTGACCATGTCCGACACCGTGGTGGTCATGGACAAGGGCCGCATTCAGCAGGTCGGTACCCCCGAGGATATTTACAACGAGCCGAAAAATGCCTTCGTGGCCGACTTTATCGGTGAGTCCAACATTCTCAACGGCATTATGCACCAGGACTATGTGGTGGAGTTCTTCAACCGCAAGTTTAAGTGCCTGGACAAGGGCTTTGCTTCCATGGAACCGGTGGATGTGGTCATCCGGCCTGAGGACATCGAGATTGTCCCCGCCGACAAAGGCCGTCTGGTGGGCACTGTCACCTCTGTCACCTTTAAGGGCGTCCATTACGACACCATCGTGGACTTCAAGGGCTACAAATGGCTGATCCAGACCACCGACTACCACGAGGTAGGCGAGGTCATCGGCATCATCCTCAATCCCGACGATATCCACATCATGAAAAAGAGCGAGTATTCCGGCCTGTTCGGCGACTACAGTTCTTATTCCGCGGAGTACGATGAGATCAACGATCCCGACTTCGCCGAGGAGGACGAGGAGGACGCTGAGGATGAAAACTAAAACGCCGGCGATCCCCTATGTGGTCTGGATGGCCATTTTCGTGGTGATTCCTCTTTTTCTCATTGTCGTCTTTGCCTTTACCAATTTCGACGGGCATTTTACCCTGGAAAACTTCAGCAATATCGACGTCTTTTTGCAGGTGTTTGGCAACTCCCTGTGGCTGGCTTTCATCGCCACTGTGATCTGCCTTCTGATCGCCTACCCTTTCGCGTATCTTCTGGCACAGGAGGGCCCTGTTTTCCGCAAGATCGCCATGCTGTTCATCATGCTGCCCATGTGGATGAACTTCCTGCTGCGTACCTACGCCTGGATGTCCATTCTGGAAAACAACGGGTTTCTCAACCAGTTTCTGGGGCTTCTGGGCATCGGCCCCGTGCATCTGATCAACACGGACGCCGCCGTGGTCTTGGGCATGGTCTACAACTTTCTGCCCTTCATGATCCTGCCCATCTTCTCTGTCATCGAGAAGCTGGACAACCGCTATATCGAGGCGGCGCAGGATCTGGGCGCCAACCGGCGCGAGACCTTCCGGCGGGTTGTCTTCCCCCTGTCCCTGCCCGGTGTGCTCTCCGGCGTGATGATGGTCTTTATTCCCTCTATCAGCACCTTTGCCATCTCCAAGCTGCTGGGTGGCGGTATGTCGTTCCTGCTGGGCGATCTCATCGAAATGCAGTTTTTGGGCTCCGCCTACAACCCCCACCTGGGCAGCGCCATCTCGCTGATGATGCTGCTGCTGGTGGTCATCGCCATGTTGATCATGAACCGCTTCGGCGAAGGTGAAGAAGGGGCGGTGATCATGTAATGAAACAGAGATCACCCGCTTTGTCCCGTCTTTTCAACGGGTTTGTGTTCCTCTTTCTTTACCTACCCATCGTGGTGCTCATCATCTTTTCCTTCAACGATTCCAAAAGCCGCACCGTCTGGTCGGGTTTTTCCTTCCACTGGTACACGGAGCTGTTCCACGACGAAGAGATCCTGTCGGCTTTCAGCACCACGCTGACAGTGTCGGTGCTGGCGTCTGTCATTGCCACCATTGTGGGCACTGCGGCGGCCATCGGTTTCTTTTCCATGAAGCGCCGCCCCCGCAACCTGCTCATGGCCATCAACAACATTCCCATGACCAACGCCGACATCATCACCGGTGTTTCTTTGATGCTGCTGTTTGTGTTCACGGGGAATCTGCTGGGTTTTTCACTGGGCTTCGGCACCTTGCTGGTGGCACACATCACCTTTAACATTCCCTATGTAGTGTTGGCCGTGATGCCGAAGCTCCGGCAGCTGGATCCCAACCTGGGAGAAGCTGCCATGGACCTGGGCGCCACTCCCTGGCAGGCTTTCTGGAAAGTGCTGATGCCCGAGCTGCGGCCCGGCATCTTCAACGGCCTGCTCATCGCCTTCACCCTTTCCATTGACGACTTCGTGATCTCCTACTTCACGGCCGGTTCGGAAGTGTCCACCCTGGCCATGCAGATCTACGCCATGACCCGTAAGCGGATCAGTCCCGAAGTCAACGCCCTGTCCACCATTTTGTTCCTTACCGTGCTGATACTGCTGATCATCGTAAACCTGCGGGAAGTCCGCCAGCAGCAAGCCAAGGACAGACAGATCCGCGCCCTGCACAAGGACGCGGCCAAATGAGGAGGGGCCTATGAAAAAAATTGCCGCCATCTGTTTGGCTCTTCTCATGCTCCTCCCCCTTGCCGCCTGCGGGCAAAAAGAGGAAAACGTGGTCAACGTTTACAACTGGGGCGAATATATCGACGAATCCATTTTTGACGATTTTGAGGCCCAGACCGGCATCCGTGTTAACTACAAAACCTTTGCCAGCAACGAAATGCTCTACTCCAGCCTGAAAAGCGGCGGCAGCAGCTATGACGTCATCATCCCCTCCGACTATATGATCGCTCGGATGATCGACGAGGATATGCTCCTGCCTCTGGATTTCAGCCAGATTCCCAATATGGCCAATCTGGATGAGCAGTACCTGCATCTGGAGTACGATCCCCAACAGCTGTACACCGTTCCCTATATGTGGGGCGTTACCGGCATCATCTACAACACCACCATGGTGAACCATCCCATCACCAGCTGGATGGATCTTTTCAACACAGACCTCACCGGGCAGGTGCTGATGTTTGACAACCCCAGAGATGCCATCGGCATTGCGCTCAAGGCGCTTGGCTACTCCTTCAACACCACCAATGAAGAGGAGATCTCCCAGGCGGCCGATCTTTTGATCCAGCAGAAGGAAAAAGGACTGGTGCAGGCCTACGTTATGGATCAGATCTTCGACAAGATGATCAACAACGAAGCCGCCATCGGCACCTACTACGCCGGCGACTATCTCACCATGTCGGAGGAAAATCCCGATCTGGCGTTCTGCATCCCCTCCGAGGGTTCCAATCTGTTTGTGGACGCCATGTGCGTGCCCACCTGCTGTGAGAACTACGACAACGCCATGGCTTTCATCAACTTCATGTGCCAGGATGACATCGTCCTTCGCAACTGCGAGGAAATCGGCTACTCCACCCCCTCGGCCACCGCTCTGGAGGCCATGGACCCCGAAATGTCGGAAAACCCTGTGGCCTATCCCTCCAGCGACGTTCTGAACACCTCCGAGACCTACGGCGGTCTCCCCTCTTCCACTCTGAATTTTTACGATCATGAGTGGATTCGTATCTGCCTGGCCAAAGTGAAAGTTCACTGAAAAAGGAGCAGCATCATGCTTGAAAAAAAATTTACCGTTGAAAAGACTGTCACGGCGGACATGACCGCCAAAGCCATCGGCTCCGGCGGTCTGGAGGTCTTCGGCACTCCCTTCATGCTGGCCATGATGGAAAACGCCGCTATGTGCTGCCTGCAAAGCGACTTGGCCGAGGGCAGCGGCACCGTGGGCATTCATCTGGATGTGAGCCATGTGGCTCCCACACCGGTGGGCATGAAGGTGCGCGCTGTGGCGGAGGTCATCCACGTCTCCGACAACGGCAAAGTGGTGGATTTTCGTGTCACCGCTTACGATGAAGCGGGTCTTATTGGCGAGGGCGTCCATCAGCGAGCCATCATCGACAACCAGCGCTTTTTCAAAAAGTGCCAGGAAAAAACAGCCAAATGAAACCAAAAAACAAAGCGGTATCCCAAATGGGATACCGCTTTGTTTATCATAAAGGGCCTTACAAGAAAGCGACTTTATTTTTGCTGCCGTGCGCGCCGGCGACATAGAATAGCCCTGCATTCTTCCTTCGTGACAAATACAGGGCTATTTTTTTGTTGATTCTGTCAGAAGAACGTGATCTGGCTCGTCTCCGCCATGCCGGCAAAGGAGCCCAGCGCCTTGAGCTGCTCGATATGGGTCTTGGAGAGTTTGTTGCAGCAGGCGGCAAATTCCTCCACGGAAATAAATGTTTTTCCCTTGCGCTGCTCCACAGTGGCCAGCGCCGCCGCCTCACCCAGGCCATGCACCGTCACAAAGGGCGGCAGGAGACCGTTCTCCGTGATGACAAAGCGGGTGGCGTCGGATTCGTAGATGTTGATGGTGTCAAAGTGGAAGCCACGGAGATAAAATTCATAGCACACCTCCAGCGTCACCATCAGGTCCTGCTCCACTGCCGAAGCATCCTTGTTGTTTTCGATCTCACGGATTTTCTTTTTCACCGCGTCTTTTCCCGCGCAGCAGTATTCCGCGTCAAAGGCCTTGGCCCGGATGCTGAAAAACGTGGCATAAAACGCCAAAGGTTCATGCACTTTGAACCAGGCAATGCGGAAAGCCATCATCACGTAGGCCACGGCGTGGGCCTTGGGGAACAGATACCCAATCTTGGCCAGGGATTCGATATACCAGTCCGGCACCTTGTGGGCACGCATGGCGTCCTCCCAGCCCGGCTCAAACCCCTTCTTCTTCACCTTGCCCTTTCGGACGGCCTCCATGATCTTAAAGGACATCTTCGGCTCCAGCCCCATGGACATGAGGTAGAGCATAATATCGTCACGGCACCCCACCGTCTGCAAAACTGTAGCTGTTCCGTCCAGGATCAGATCCCGGGCGTTGCCCAGCCACACGTCCGTACCGTGGGAGAAGCCGGAAAGCCGCACCAGGGTGTTGAAATCCTTTGGCTGCGTTTCCATCAGCATGCCGCGGGTGAAACGGGTGTTGAACTCCGGAATGGCCACAGCGCCTGTGTGGCCCAGCAAGTCATCGTCCACGAAGCCCAGGACCTTGGAGGACGTAAAGATGCTCATGGTGTCCGGGTCGTCCAGGGGGATCTTCCTGGCGTCCACGCCGGTGAGATCTTCCAGCATGCGGATCATGGTGGGGTCATCGTGGCCCAGCATATCCAGCTTCAGAAGGTTGTCCTCCATGCAGTGATATTCAAAATGTGTGGTAACGGTGCCGGAATCCGTCGCGTCCGCCGGATGCTGCACCGCGGTAAAGTCCTCCACATCCATGTCGTCCGGCACCACCACCAGGCCGCCGGGGTGCTGGCCTGTGGTGCGCCTCACGCCCACGCAGCCCTGTGTCAGACGGTTCAGCTCGGCATTGCCGGCTTCCTGCCCCCGCTCCTCCATGTACTTTTTCACATATCCAAAAGCGGTTTTTTCCGCCAGCGTACCGATGGTGCCGGCGCGAAACACCTGGGTTTCGCCAAACATCTCAATGGCGTGGCGGTGGGCTTTGGCCTGATACTCACCGGAAAAGTTCAAGTCGATATCGGGCACTTTGCCGCCGCCGTAACCCAAAAAGGTTTCAAACGGAATGTCAAAGCCATCCTTGGCATACTTGGTGCCGCAGACGGGGCACATCTTGTCCGGCATATCGGCGCCGCAGCCATAGCTGCCATCGGTGACAAATTCGGTGTTCCGGCACTTGGGACAGCGATAGTGGGGCGGCAGGGAGTTGACCTCCGTGATGCCGGACATATACGCCACCAGCGATGAACCCACCGAACCCCGGGAGCCCACCAGATAGCCGTTTTCAAGAGATCGCTGCACCAGCTTCTGGGCACTCATATACACCACGTCGTACTTGCCCAGAATGCTTCCCAGCTCCACGTCCAGACGGTCTACGATCAGCTGGGGCGGGTCATTGCTGTATAGCTCATGGCAGCGGTCCCAGACGCGGCTATTCAGTTCCTGCTCGGAATTTTCCAGGCGCGGCGGAAACAGCTGACCCGGCGGCAGCAGTTCGATCTCCTCCACCAGGTCCGCCATCTTCCGGGTGTTGGTGACCACCACTTCCAGCGCTTTTTTTCCGCCAAGATAGCTGAATTCTTTCAACATCTCATCGGTGGTCTTGAAATAAATAGGCAGGGGCTGGTCAGCGTCCGCAAATTTCTTGCTGGCCAGCAGGATATGGCGGTACACCTCATCCTCCGGCTCCTGAAAATGCACGTCGCCGGTGGCGCAGACGGGCTTTCCCAGCTCCTCGCCCAGCTTGACGATGGTGCGGTTGAAGTCCCGCAGCTCCTCTTCGGATCTCACATCCCCATTGCGCAGCATAAACATATTGTTGCAGCTGGGCTGGATCTCCAGATAATCGTAAAACGAAGCAATGCGCCGCAGCTCCGCCCAGTCCTTGTGATCCGCCACCGCCCGGAAGAGCTCGCCGGCTTCGCAGGCCGAGCCGATGAGCAGCCCCTCCCGGTGCGCCACCAGTTCCGTCTTGGGAATGATGGGCACCCGCTTGAAATACTTCAGGTTGGAGGCAGAGATCAGCTGATACAGATTTTTGAGACCCATCTTGTTCTTGGCGATGATAATGATATGCTTGGGAAACCGGTTGGATTTGCTGCCCTTGGGACGCAGCTTCAGCATTTCCCCGTTGATCTCCTGAAGGGAATGAAGTCCCCGCTCCTCCAGCATTTTGAAAAAAGGAATCAGCATATACGCCACCATGGCCGCGTCGTCCGACGCCCGGTGGTGGTTGAAGGCCGGCAGCTTTAAATGCTCGGCCACAATATCCAGCTTGTACTTTCCCAGATCCGGCAGCAGGTTCTGCGCTAGGATCAGAGAGTCGATATAGGTGGGGTCAAAGGGCAGACCCGCCTTCCGGCAGCCGGCACGGATAAAGCCGATATCGAACTCCGCGTTGTGGGCGGCCAGCGGGCGGTCGCCCACAAAAGCCAGAAAGGACGTCAGCGCCTCTTTCAGCGATGGCGCGCTTTTGAGCATCTCGTCGGTGATACCGGTAAGGCCGATGATCTCCGGTGTCAGACGGCGGTTGGGATTCACAAAGGTCTGAAACCGTTGGGTGACTTCCCCGTTTTTCAGCACCACGGCGCCAATCTCCGTAATGGCTTCCTGGGTCACCTTCAGACCTGTGGTCTCAATGTCAAAGCACACGATCTCGCCGGAGAACGGCTGCTCCTGGGAGCCATGCACCGCGATGCGGTCGTCCAGATTGTTGACGAAATAGCCCTCCACGCCGTAAAGTATTTTTATTTTACCCTTGGCTGTATGCCAGGCGTCCGGAAAGGACTGCGCCACGCCGTGATCGGTAATGGCAATGGCCGGATGGCCCCAGCTGATGGCCTGCTTGATGACGCTTTCCGTGTTGGTCAGCGCGTCCATATTGGACATACGGGTATGGAGATGCAGCTCCACCCGCTTCTCCTCCGCCGTATCCTTGCGTCCCTCATGGGTCACCACATTGATATTTTGCGGGTTGAGCTGCATATCGCGCCCATCCCGTGTCAGCTCCATGTATCCCTGTACCCGCAGCCACATACCGGGCTGGATGGCCTCTTTGACAGGGTCGGCTTCCTTGCTCTGCAAATACTTCCGGACGGTGACAGAGTTCTGATAGTCTGTCATGTCAAAGGTCAGGCACCACACGCCGGGACGGCGGGTTTCATAGCATTCGGATGAAAAGACCTTTCCCTCCACCACCACACCGCCCATTTTGGGGTTCAGCCCCGTCATGGGAACGGGATTGCCGCGGATCTCACGGCCCATCAGCACCGCGCCGGGCTCTGTCTTGCCGCCACCAGCCGGTGCCGCCGTCCTCACGGCGGACTTGACCTCCAGATCCACCCGTTGCAGCTCATACCGCTGTGCCAGCAGCTGGCTCACAGCGGTCTGGGCCGCCTGTGGCACCTCCTGCCCGGCTTCCACCACAAGGCGCATGGTCCGCTTCTCACGGTCCAGCGTGCCAGACAGGATTTGCGCGTCATGCAGCAGCAGACGCAGTTCCCGCGGGGGAACAAAAGAATCAAAAAATTCAAAAAAGGGTATCTTATCCGCCATTCCTTGCCTCTCTTACAGCTTCTCTATCTCTTCCATCAGTGCATCCAGCAGCTTCTCCTGGGGCACCTTATACAAGATTTTCCCTTTTCGGAAAATCAAACCTTCACCGCAGCCGCCGGCCACGCCCACGTCCGCCGCCGACGCCTCTCCCGGCCCGTTGACCACGCAGCCCATCACTGCCACCGTGATGTTCTTTGAACAGGTGGCAAGACGCCGCTCCACTTCCTCCGCCAGCGGAATCATATCATATCTGGTACGCCCACAGGTGGGACAGGCAACGAGGTTGGGCCCCGTCTGCCGGATGCCCGCCGCAGCCAGGATCTTTTTGGCCGCCAGCACTTCCTCCACCGGATCCGCTGTCAGAGAGACGCGGACAGTGTCGCCAATGCCACGGCACAGAAGACCCCCAATGCCGATGGCCGACTTGATCACACCCATGGAGGGCGTGCCCGCCTCCGTCACACCCAGGTGCAGCGGATACGCCGTCTGCTCCGCCAGCATTTCATAGGCCCGCATATTGGTGGGCACATGCGAGCATTTCACGGAGATGCAGATATCGTCAAACTGACAGTCATTGAGCAGATGTACATGGCGCAAAGCGCTCTCCACCAAAGCCTCCGCCGTGACGCCGCCGTACTTTTCCAGCAATTCCTTCTCCAGTGAACCGCCGTTGACGCCGATACGGATGGGGATATGCCGCTCTTCGCACGCACGGGCCACCGCCCGCACCTTCTCCTGGGAGCCGATATTTCCCGGGTTGATGCGGATCTTATCCACCCCCTGCTCCGCGCAGCGCAGGGCCAGGTGGTAATCGAAGTGAATGTCCGCCACCAGCGGAATATGAATGTCGCGCCGAATGGCGCCCACCGCGTCCGCTGCCGCCATATCCGGTACGGCCACGCGGATGATCTCGCAGCCCACCTCCTCCAGCCGGCGGATCTGTGCCGTGGTGGCCGCCACATCCTCCGTGTGTGTGTTGCACATGGACTGGATGGCCACGGGCGCGCCGCCGCCCACAGGCACCGTCCCCACCATGATCTGCTTGCTCATTTTCTTCGCCTCTTCTATTGGAAAATTTTCCAGACGTCCTGGAAGGTGATGGCGGCCATCAGCGCCATCAGGAGGATAAAACCCACCAAATGAATATAATTTTCATATTTTTCCGGTATTTTCCGGCGGATGGTCAGCATACACAAAACGTTGACCACCAGAAAGAAAATCTTGCCGCCGTCCAATGCCGGCAAAGGCAGCAGGTTCATTACCGCCAGGTTTACCGCAATCAGCGCCGCCAGATTGGCAATGTTCTCCGCCGCGATTCCCACGCTGGCTGACTGCTCCCCTACATTGGAAATGGTGGTCACAATGCCCACAGGGCCGCTCATATCCTTAAAGCCCGCCTCGCCGCTGATGAGCATTTGCAGGCTCAGCCGCACCAGACGCACAAAATCCACCGCGTTATACCAGCTGTTGGCAATGCGGTTGCCGAAAGTAGCCTTCTCCGTTCCGAAATACAGGCCGTAGCCCGTGTAGGTGCTGCCGTCCGCCGAAGCGTACTCCGCTTTGGTCATGGGGAAATCCGTCAGCGCCACTTTTTCGCCGTTACGCACCACCACCAGATCAAAATCCGTGCCGTTGCCCCGGGGCAGCAGCAGGCCCAGGTCGCCGTACACATAGACGCGCTCCCCGTCAACGGACCAAATGCGGTCGCCGGTCTGTAAACCGCTTTCACTTTGCAGAGGGCACCCATCAGCGAATCCCGTAATCACCGGCGTATAAAACGCGGCGGAGCTGGCGTTGAGGATCAGCAAGATCACAAAGCCCGCCACAAAGTTCATGATGGCGCCCGCCGCGAAGATCAGCAGCTTCTGCCAGAAGTTTTTATTGTTCAGCGCCGCCGGATCGTTGGAATTTTCCTCCTCGCCCTCCATGGCGCAATAACCGCCCACAGGAAGAAGGCGCAGGGAATACAGCGTTTCTCCTTTTTGCTTCTTCAAAAGCGACGGACCCATGCCGATGGAAAACTCGTTGACCCGGACACCGCAGACCTTGGCCGCCATAAAATGTCCCAGCTCATGTACGGCGATCAGCACGCCAAAAATCAGAATCGCTACCAGAATATAGACCATATCATAAATCTCCTACCGGTTCAGTACAGCCGCTCGCGCCAGACTGTCTGCTTCCAGTATATCCGTCAGGTGTGGTTCATATTTCACTTCTACCGCATTAAGCGCCCGTTCCACCAAACGGTGGATATCATTGAAGCGGATCTCATCGCGCAAAAAGAGTTCCACCGCCACCTCATTGGCTCCGTTCATAACGGCGCAGGCCGTACCGCCCTGACGGGCGCACTCACGGGCCAGGCGCAGGCAGGGAAAGGCCTCCGTATCGGGTGCATGGAAGGTCAGCGCCCCGCAAGTGAGCAGATCCAGCGACGTATCCGGAGACACGGCGCGGTAAGGATACGTCATGGCATAGCGAATGGGTAGCTTCATATCCGGCGTCCCCAGCTGCGCGATCATGGCACCGTCCCGGTACTCCACCAGGGAGTGAACGATGCTCTGCCGGTGGATCACCACGCTCACCTGCTCGCTTGGCAGGCCGTAAAGCCGCATGGCTTCGATGACCTCCAGCCCCTTGTTCATCAAGGTCGCCGAATCCACCGTGATCTTGGCACCCATGGACCAGTTGGGATGCTTCAGCGCCTGGGCGCGGGTCATGCCCTCCAGCTCCTCATGGGTCTTTCCGAAGAAGGGTCCGCCGGAACAGGTCAGGATCAGGCGTTTGACCTCGCTTTGATCCCGGCAGCCCTGCAAGCTCTGAAAAATGGCGGAATGCTCCGAATCCACCGGGACGATTTCGGCGCCGTATCGACGGGCGGCCGCCATCACCAGATCCCCGGCGCAAACCAGCGTTTCCTTATTGGCAAGAGCAATGCGTTTGCCCTTTTCAATGGCCGCAAGTGTGGGGCGCAGGCCGATCATACCCATCACCGCCGTGACCACTGTGTCGGCTTCTTCCAAGACCGCCGCTTTCAGCAAGCCCTCCATCCCGCAGCAGACCTCAACGTCCAGGTCGGAGAGCCGTCTTTGCAGCTCCCTGGCTGCCGTCTCGTCATATAACACTGCAAGGCGGGGGAGAAACTCCCTCGCCTGCTGTTCCATTAAATCCACACTGTGATGGGCCGTCAGCGCGGCCACGTTCAGCGACAGTTCACGGGCCACCTCCAGCGTCTGCCGGCCGATGGACCCCGTTGAGCCCAAAAGCGAAATGGTCTTTGTCATGTTCCAACCACCTCAAAAGCTGCAGAAGCTGTGCAAAATCAACCACATCACCGGAGTCGTAAAGATCACACTGTCAAACCGGTCCAGCACGCCGCCGTGACCGGGCAGGATCTTGCCATAGTCCTTGATGCCGTGTTCCCGCTTGATCACGGAAAAGCTCAGGTCGCCCAGCTGTCCCATCAGGGAGCCCAGAAGACCCAGCAGCAGGCACAATCCGATATCCAGCGGGTAAACCGTGCAAAAATAGAAGATGATGCGGAAGATCACCATGCCCAGCATACCGCCCAACAGGCCGCCTACCGCGCCTTCCGTGGTCTTCTTGGGGCTTACCCGGGCGGCCAGCTTATGCTTGCCCATGGTCAGTCCCACAAAAAAGGCACCGGTATCGCTGCAAAACGCCGCCACCAACGGGATCATCACAAGGCCGCTGCCATAGGGCATCATCCGCAGACGCAGCAAACACCCCAGCGCCAGCGGGATCACAATGCCCGCGCACAGCGCCGCGCTGGTATCGGTAAAGGTCAGCGCTTGCTCTTTGCCGTACTCCAGCACCACACAGATAAACCAGAAAACCACAAAAATGCTGAGCCAAAGCCACCGTGTCCGATACATGGGCGACGACGGCATGGAATCCATATATGTGGCAAAAGTGGTAAATACACCCATCAAGGCCGGCAAAAATACCCACTTCCTGGCCTTTTCAACGCCGCCTACCGCTTCCAGAAGTTCATAAGACCCCACGATGCTCAGCGCCGCCACCAACAGTGCGGTGGCCCAGTCCGGCGCCCAGATCAGAATCAGCAGCAACAGCGGTATGCCAATGGCTGCCACCAACAATCTTGCTTTCATGTTTCACATCCTACGTTACGATTTGACGCCGCCAAAACGGCGGTCGCGCTTTTGATAGGCCACTATGGCCTGATCCAAATTCCGCTCCGTGAAATCCGGCCAAAGCGTATCACAGCAGTACAACTCCGAATAAGCACACTGCCACAAGAGGAAGTTGCTGATCCGCATTTCCCCGCCCGGACGGATAATCAGATCCGGGTCCGGTACACCGGCCGAATACAAATACCCGCCAAAGGCTTCCTCGTCCAGCTCCTCCGGTTGGCGGACGCCCGCCTGGCAATCCTTTGCGAAGGCTTTGGCCGCGGCGAGAATCTCATTTCTTCCCCCATAGTTTAAACAAATATTGGCTTGAAAACCATGAATGCGCTTTGTTATTTCATGCGTCTCGTCGATCAGCTCCCGCAGCTCGGGCGACACCGCGCTGAGATCGCCGAAGAACATCAGGCCCTTCTGGTCACGTTCCATGGTATCGACGGCTTCCAGCAGATACTTCTTCAAAAGACCCATGATGACGTTCACTTCCTCCGGCGGGCGTTTCCAGTTCTCTGTGGAAAAAGCGTACACCGTCAGATACTCCACACCGATCTTCTTGCAATAATTGGCAATGGTGCGGAACGTCTCCGCACCCACCTTATGGCCGGCGCTGCGAGGCAGTCCGCGCTGCTTCGCCCAACGACCGTTGCCGTCCATAATAATAGCGATATGGCGGGGAAGGCGGTCAAAATCCACCTGCCCCGCCGTATGATGCACTTTTTTCTGCCAGAATGCCATCAGACAGACATCAGTTCCTTTTCTTTTTTCTCCAGCAGGACATCCAGTTCCTTGCAGTTGTCGTCGGTCATCTTCTGCAAGTCTTTTTCAGCTGTCTTCAGTTCATCTTCCGTGATCTCGGAATTTTTCTGCATTTTCTTGAAATGCTCCATGGCATCGCGGCGAATATTGCGGATCGCCACTTTGCCGTTTTCTGTGTACTTGTGGATCTGCTTAACCAGCTCCTTGCGGCGTTCTTCCGTCAGCTGGGGGAAAGACAGACGAATGGCCTTGCCGTCATTCTGGGGATTGATCCCCAGATCGGACTCCAGAATGGCCTTTTCAATGCTCCGCAGAATAGAGGCGTCCCACGGCGTGATCAACAGCGCGCGGGGATCGGGAGAACCCACCGACGCGATCTGCTGAATGGGGGTGGGCGTTCCATAATAGTCCACATGGATGCGGTTGAGCACAGACGCGTTGGCCCGGCCGGCACGCACAGCGGCAAAGTCTGTGGAAACAGACTCAATGCTCTTTTTCATTTTCTCTTCGTAAATTTTGTATTCTTCTTTCAGCATGGGTTATGCCTCCTTCACAATCGTACCAATTTTTTCGCCGCGCAGGGCGCGGACAATATTATAGGGGTCTTTCAGCGCAAACACCAGCACCGGAATGTGGTTGTCCATGGACAGCGACGTGGCTGTGGTGTCCATTACCGCCAGGTGCTGCGAGAGCACATCGTCATAGGTGATGAAGTCAAATTTCTTGGCCTCCGCGTTTTTAGCCGGGTCGGAATCATAGACACCGTCAATGTTCTTGGCCAGCAGGATCACATCGGCGTTGATCTCCGCCGCCCGCAGCACCGCCGCGGTGTCCGTGGAGAAGAACGGGCTGCCGATGCCGCAGCCAAAGATCACAACCCTGCCCTTTTCCAGATGCCGGATCGCCCGGGCTCGGATATAGGGCTCCGCCACAGCGCGGATCTCCAGCGCCGTCTGCACCCGGACATCCACGCCCTTTTGCTCCAGTACATCGGCCATTGCCATGCAGTTCATGGCTGTGGCCAGCATGCCCATGTGATCGGACCGGGTGCGCTCAATGTGGCCTTCGCCATTTTTCACGCCCCGCCAGAAATTGCCGCCGCCGATGACAATGCCAACCTGCACGCCCATCTCCACACAGCTTTTGACAACCTCCGCCACCTTGCCCATCACGTTGAAATCAAGGCCAAAGTGCTGATCGCCTGCCAGCGCTTCCCCGCTGATCTTCAGCAGGACGCGCTTGTATTTCGGTTCCTCCATCAGGTATGCCTCCTGTCACATATTCAGTTTATTTTACCTTATTTTTGTCTTCTTGCATAGAGGGTAAGCAAAAGTTTTTCCTTATAATTTCCCCACGCCGCTGGCTGCGCCTTGTGGATCCGCACTTTTCCCTGTATAATAACAGAAGAAAGAAGGTGCTTGCATGGAATTGCAGCATATTATCGGAAATACTTTCGTGGTGGAAGCCGCCACGGCGCTTCTGCCTCTTTATCGCTGCGGGGAAAAGGACGTCATATTGCTGGATACCGGCCTTGCCGCCAACGACCGGGACGGGCTCACGGCGCTTTTGGAGGACAACGGCTTTCACCTCAAAGGCGTGATCTGCACCCACGCTCACTTTGACCACACCGGCAACGCCCGCTATTTGCAGCAGCGGTACGCCTGTCCTGTGGCCATGCCCCTCATCGAAGCCGGCATTGCCGCCAGCCCCGACGCCTACCGCGGCAACTACGCCTACCTCACCTATGGACAGAGCCGCTGCCTCTTCAGCGAAGAATGGGTGGTAGCAGACATGACCATCGATCCCCAGGCACGGGCCTTTACCTTCTGCGGCGTCCCCTTCTCCATCCTCTCCCTCCCCGGCCACACCGCGGGCCAGATCGGCGTGGTCACACCGGACAGCGTGGCTTATCTGGCCGACTGCCTCATCGGAGAGAAAACCATGGGCAACGCCAAGCTGCCAACGGTGATGAATCTGGCACAGGACATGGACAGCAAAAACGCTTTACTGTCGCTGCGGTGCAAATGCTACGTCATCTCTCACAAGGAGGTTTTAACAGATATTCGTCCTTTGATCGCCTATGATCTGGAGCAGATCCAAACCAGGATCTTCCGCCTGCTTGACTGCTTGAAAGACGGCATGAATATAGAGGAATGGCTGGGTGCCTTTTGCGAAGCATCAGAAGTCCACACCCATCAGGATCTGAAGCTCAGCATTCTGGAGCGGAATTTTGCCCAGTTTCTCTCCTATCTGGAGGACACGGGCCGCATCAACATGCAGCGGGAGAGCGGCGTGAAGCACTATACCAAGATCTTGAAATGATCCTTTTTCAAGTCATCACCACTTACAAAAAGGCCCCGGTTTTGCCATG
>Ga0183100_1000290_pt1 | contig 52584 bp, 43 predicted proteins | sample Biomet2_FD_127789 | JGI IMG/M metagenome (GOLD analysis project Ga0183100, IMG submission 127789) | Microbial communities from bioreactor (seeded with anoxic lake sediment) at LBNL, California, USA - Biofuel metagenome 2 | ecosystem: Engineered > Bioreactor > Anaerobic > Unclassified ... | reverse complement strand
CATGATTAGCTTGAATCGGCTATGAAATCTTTTTTTTAAACTCACTAAACAAGCTAATGAAAAAATATGGTCGTATACAAAAATAAATTTCGTTTGTTCATTTATAATAATTGATTTTCAATAGATTATATCTTTTTTTAAAGATAATATTTTATATAATAGAAACACCTGCTTCTGGTTTTGCTCAGAAAACAGTATCTTTGCTTCAATAAATTCAAATTTTAGAAATGAAAGCCATGATATTTGCGGCAGGTTTGGGAACTCGCTTGCAACCACTTACAGCTCATTGCCCTAAAGCCCTTATAGAAGTAAACCATACTCCGCTTTTATACCTTGTACTCGATAAATTACGCTTATCCGGATTTGATGATATCGTGATTAATGTGCACCATCTTCCGGATCAGATTATTAAGTATGTGCATACTTATCCGTATGCTTCAAAAATCCATCTTCAAATTAGTGATGAACGAGAACACCTGCTCAATACAGGTGGTGGACTAAAAAAGGCTTTCCCTTTATTCCTCCAAAATAATGATGATGAACCCATATTGATCCACAATGTGGACATTTTGAGTAATGCAGATTTAAATGCTTTATATCATGGTATTCAAAATTATGATGCACAATTATTGGTGAGTCAACGGCAAACGAGTCGTTATTTTCTTTTTAATGAAGAGATGCGTCTGGTAGGTTGGACAAATATTCAGTCAGGAGAAATACGTTCGCCCTATACTGACTTGGATATTACAAGATGTAAAAGACTGGCTTTCACAGGCATTCATGTAGTGGGACGTTCAATATATCCGGCAATGAATGATTGGACCGACAGTTTTGGCATTACTGATTTCTATATAAAGGAATGTATACATTTGAAAATCAGAGGCTGTGTTCAACAAGATCTGCATATACTTGATGTAGGGAAAAAGGAGACGATCTTGCAGGCGCCACAATTTATAAGAGAGTTTTGTTGATAAAATTGTGATTTACAAAAAGATTTTTCATTTAATCCTTCTAGGATGTTATTTGATGTTTTCTGTAAATATGGCATGGACAATATTATACAGCGCCATTTGAATTATCCAGTCGCTAATATGGGTTTTTCAAGCAATGGGAGACTGGATAAAACGATCATTATTTTTATTAATGATACATCCAGCCATCGTAATCTTGGATTATCTGCTGAATTTAACGGATTTGGGAAGTTCTGAACTTACAAATTTAATTATAGCTTCAATCAAACAGATATGCGAAAGATTTTCCACAATGCCAATAATTTTAGTGGAGCATGTAGGTCTTAGTAATAGTTTGACGAACAATTCTCAAATGAAAGTTTGTCAGCGGATGAATGAGGCATCTTTACAGGCATACAAAAAATTAAAAACGAATGGGGTCAAACACCTTTTCTATTTATCGAACAGGGAACTTGCTTTTACTTCAGATTGCTTTGTAGACGAAGTTCATTACAATGATTTTTGAATGGCAAAATATGCAGTTGCAATGGAAAAGAAATTGTCTCGCATTTTATGGAAAAAACAATGAAGAAAAAATGGACAAATTAATTTCTTTATGATGAATATTTACAAGAGGACAGAATTGTTCATTTGTTCTTATATAAAAGTATAGTTTTTGGCATTTCAAAAACGAAAGCAATAAATCTAGAATTTCTTTTGAATATTTGGATACAAGTAATTCTGTGAAGTATTTCCATTACACTGCTGTTTTTCCATGTTATTTTCATAATTTGTAAAATCCATATACTCTTGCGTCAAAATTTCATGAAAAATTTCTGTTTCAGTTTTTATATTCTCAAAGTATTCTACATGAGAAGTATAACATTTTCAAAAATACATTTGTTTTATTTAGAACGAATGACCTTGTACTTTTTACGAATGGCCTCATACTTTTGACAAATGCGAATTTCCGAGATACTCCAAGAAATAAGATCATCTATCAAACATCGAATCAAAACACTTAGTGAGAATTTAGAAATCTGAGCGACATACTATTTTTATTATAACTTTCTCAAAGAGAATGATGGATGGAATGATTTTAAAATGCAAAATATTCTTTTAATCTTTTTGAAAATTTCATGAATAAAAAAAAGTAACTATGACTTCCCATTTTTTGACACAAAAAAATAACAATGCATGAAAAAACAAATTCAATGCATTGTTATTTTAACTTGCTCGTTTTATTTCTTTTATAATGACTTTTTAATTGAGAACTTCAATTAATTGAAAACCAAATAGAAAAAGTAAAGCAGCGATTAGTGCTGTTCTATTTTACAACGAGATTCGAATGATTTATTCTTCTTCTTCGACTTTTTGCATCTTAGTAGAAACGATGCGCATATCAGGTGATACAGTGCTTATAGCGTTATAAGAAACGTTGGTCACTTCGCCTGTATTGCTTGTAACAGTGCGTTTCATGCGAAATTTTGCAATAAAGACAAAATCTGTAGTTGGATTAGGCGCTTTGGTTACATTTATACTGCCACTCACACTGAAAGAAGCTTGTTGGTTGCCGTTATGCAGTTTCTGCATAAAACTTACACTTTGATCATACATTTTATCACTGACAACAGTACTGAGAGCGTCATTATCATTATTGGTCAACGCTTCAAAATAGCGTATAATGGCATCATGAACAGAAGACTTATCAGAATAGGAAACGGTCATTTTGTCAATATTTTCTTTACCCATTTGAGCTTCTGAAGCATATTTTCCACTAGGGTGCTCATCAATGTACCGCTGATAAGAAATAGCTGTATTTTCTGTGCTAGCATCAACCCAGTCCAAAGAATCGATTTTTTGTTTACAGGAATTCTCGTAAGCACTATTCGGGAATTGATTCATAAACTGAACAAAATCTGACTTTGAAGAAGAAAGAGAAATCTCCACCCACTTGTTTTGTATAGCCTTCAATTGGTTCATTCGATCAGTAACATCTTTTACGTATGAAGAATGAGGATATTTTTGAAGAAAATCTTCATAATCGGCTGTTTCGGTATCATTTTGAAGAGCCTGATAGGCCTGCTCCATTCCTTCATTTTGAGCCTGATGCTGATAAACAAAATATCCTCCTACAATGAGTCCCAATACGATGACAATGGTCAGAACGATCCATACCGTACTGTGATTCTTATGCTCAAGGGCCTTTGTTTCAGGATAGCTAGAATAAGAACGATATGACGTTGCACTCTTTTTAACTTCAGGAGTAACTGTAGGTGTAATCACACAACCACAGTTTGGACATGTCTTGTCTTTTTTTAATAAAACCTTTCCACAATCAGGGCAGGTTATAATATTATTTTCTATTTCTACACCGCAGAACGGACAACGCGGGGCTTGATCAGAAACTTCGTGATCACATTCGGGACATTTAATAATTGCCATATTTGTATTGATTAAAATCTTTGCAAAAATAACTTTTTCACTTCATTTATGAAGCAAAGTAAGGATATTTTTTTAATTTAAGAAGTGTTTCATACTCTACGTAAGATTTTCTCACGACTAAAGCATCAACACATTTATTTTTTATTTCCCAACTTAGACTGAACGGCAGCATAGGCCTTGACCCAATCAGTGTCAAGAGAAAATGGTGTAAGTTGGTTCCCTGAGGTCACGTAGGCATGAACCACTTCTTTATCAGGATCATTAAAAAGAGGATTGGAACCAGATGCATCAATAAAGAACAGTATACATTTTTTCTTATCCCCTTTACTTAAAGTGGTGTTGACAAGAGCATCTTTAATAAAAGAGTTAATGAACTGATTCATATAATATGCTTGATCATCTAAGAATTTAGTAGTTACTTGTTGTTTACTTTCAATGGCCTTATCATGAATGTACTGAAGTCCTGTACATTTGAATTGTGCAATTTTAGCCAAAGTAACATTACTATTTGGATTATTAACGACAGCTTTGGCCTCCTTAAGGAGAGCATTAAATATTTCCTGAGCGGAAGCCGGAACTGAGAGTCCTACAACAAGAGAGATAAGGATAAATAATTTTTTCATATCAATATAATTACGAATGTTTTTGGAGTTTAATATGATGAGAAATACAGGATGGAAAGTATTCCTGGTAGTGAGAGACCATAATCAATGTTTTACCTTTTCGCTCACAGAAAGCTTCAATGATCTGTCGGCATTTTGCTCGATTGGCATCATCAAGACCATGGAAAGGCTCGTCAAGAATCAGTAAACGCGGATCTTTTACGAATGCACGCACCAATAAAACCAGACGCTGCTCACCTCCGGAAAGATGTATATAATTTTGTTCTTTTAAATGTTCTATACCAAAAAGGCACAACCAGAAATCAATCTTTGAATAGTCGTCTGCCGTAAAATGTCGAAATAATCCGACGGAGTCATAAAGTCCGCTGGCAACAATATTTTTGACTGGAGCTACTTTGCGATAGGTGCGATACATTTCTGGACTCATGTATCCGATGTGCTGCTTAATGTCCCAGATACTTTCTCCAGAACCACGTTGGCGGCCAAAAAGTGTTATGTCGCAAGCATAAGCCTGTGGATTGTCAGCACAAACTAAACTCAATAAAGTGGATTTTCCTGCACCGTTTTCACCCTCAAGAGCCCATTTCTCACCTTCGTGAACTTCCCAGTCCAAATCTTTAAGTATTGTACGCTCTCCATACCGAATAGTGACATTTTTCAAGGAAAGTACTTCTGTTGGTTGTACTTCTGTAGAAAAAGGTTGTGTACACAGTTCCCGCATTTCTTTTTGAATATCTAGGACACTTAAAGGAGATGATAACTGCCGAGATTTCTCTGATTCCAGAAATTTTTCCGTTGTCATTTTGTTCACTTCCCCATTTTGAACGTTTACAACATGAGTAAACAAACTAAGGTCTGGCACCATGCGTGAAACGATCAACATAATTTGTATAGGAAGGTTCCTAATCAATGCGTCAAGAAAATTGGATACCAAAATACGGTTTCTTTCATCCAATCCAATAAATGGATTATCAATAATTAGCAAACGAGGACGACGGAATACGATGCGGGCAATCTGGAAACGACGAAATTCGCCACTCGAAAGCATAATGATTTTCTTTGCCTTCAAATCATCAATATTGAGTGCTGACAAAAGTTCCTTATCTGCATGGGAATCCTGGATGAGTTCATTCATCACATCACCAACTGTAGGTTCTTTATCACTGAGTAATCCCTGATTCCATCTTAATTGATAAAATGCAGGTTCTCCGTTATCGCTGTATTGGTCATGAAAGGTTACACAATGGATATTATCTGAAACCCTTGTTGAAGTTGAAGGTCTGAAATCATAAACAACAGAACCACATTTCAAACGATAAGCTCCGCGAATAACATCAACCAGACAAGTCTTACCGCTTCCATTACGACCGTAAACAATCCATTGTTCATTTTTCTTCATTTCCAAATTGATGGGGGCTTTAAACTGAAATGTACAGTATGGCACGGCATCAATTACTTTAAATAGAGTATCTTGTTTTATCATTTTCTATTTTCTTCATGTTTTGCTATCGATTGATGAATGCGGGCAGAGTTTTTGCGAGTAAAATCACTCCAGGTGGAATAGGGGGAACTTTTCTGCAAGTTTTGTCGCTGCATGTAATGGCAGTATGCTGCAGCTAAGGCATCTGTAGCGTCCAGAAAAGGCACCACAGCATCTGTTTTAAGATGAAAAATTTTTTGCAACATCATTTCAACTTGTTTTTTACTGGCAACACCGTTGCCGGTCAAAGAAAGTTTGATTTTAGTTGGTGCATACTCATAGACCTGAACACCACCCGTAACGGCCGCAGCTATACATACTCCCTGAGCACGGCCCAATTTGAGCATACTCTGCACGTTTTTGCCAAAAAAAGGAGATTCAATAGCCATTTCCGTAGGGTGAAAAGACGTTATCAAACCAGAAACGCGTTCGTAAATGCGTCCCAACTTCAAATATATATCTTTACATTTTCTCAGGTCGATCACACCCATAGCCAGAATGGAAACCTCACTACCATGAACAGCAATTACACCATACCCCAACAAGTTTGTGCCAGGGTCTATTCCCAATAAAACAGATTCATTTGCACTGCTGACCATCTTTATCATTAATCTTTCGCACGACAAAAGTACAACTATTCCCTCGATAATTGTTCTTTTTTTTATTGAAAGCAACCATTCATACAATTAATTTGTTACCTTTGCAACATAGAACAAACAAATTCTACAAAAAAAATGAAACGATTATTGCTTTCAACGATCTTCTTGCTTTCTTTGTGTGTTGGATATGCAGATGAACCGATGGCTGAAGTCACTTTTGACCAATACAGTCATGATTTTGGAACTTTTTCTGAAAAAAATCCTGTTGTTACATGTATTTTTTCGTTTAAAAATACGGGGAATGCCCCTTTGATTATCAATCAAGCTATTGCTTCTTGTGGTTGCACCATACCATCATATACAGAAAAACCAATTCTTCCGGGACAAAAAGGAGAAATAAAAGTAACTTATAACGGAAAAGGCCGTTATCCCGGAAAATTTAAGAAAATTATTACCATACGGACAAATGCAAAGACACGCTTGGTAAGGTTGAATATAGAGGGTGAAATGGTAGCAGCCGATTCGACTGGTGAAAATAAATAAAAATCTCTTCGTAAAGAAAATTATTTAAACGAAACATGAGGAAAAATTATGTCGTAATCATGGCTGGAGGTGTTGGCAGCCGATTTTGGCCAATGAGCAGTGAGGAAATGCCCAAACAGTTTCTGGATATTCTAGGCTGTGGGCGTACGCTACTACAAATGACGTTCGACCGATTTTCTTCAATATGTGCTCCGGAAAACTTTTGGATTGTGACGTCTGAGCGTTATGCTAATTTGGTTCATGAACAGTTGCCGGAAATACCGGAACAACAGATCCTGAAGGAACCTTGTCGACGTAATACGGCTCCATGCATTGCTTACGTAAGTTGGGCCATTAAATCTAAGGACTCATTTGCCAATATTGTAGTGACTCCAAGTGATCACATCGTTGTAAATACATCTGAATTTGCACGTTGCGTGTCTTCATGTCTCGACTTTTCAAGCGAAACAGATTCTATTGTTACGATTGGAGTCAAACCAGACCATCCAGAAACAGGCTATGGATACATTCAGGCAGATTTAAGTTACGCTTCTCCTGCAAACAAAAATATTTTCCGTGTGAATTCTTTTAAAGAAAAGCCAAATTACGAATTAGCAAAACTATACATTAAGGAAAACAACTATTTTTGGAATTCTGGCATTTTCATTTGGAATATAAATACCATTATTAATGCATTACGCGTGTACCAACCTGTACTTTCCAAACAGTTTGAAGACTTGCGCCCATATTATTCTACGGATAAAGAGTCACAACTGATTAGTGAAGTTTATCCAAAATGCGAAAATATATCCATAGACTATGCTATTATGGAAAAGGCCGATGAAGTTTACGTTTATCCTGCAAATTTTGGATGGAGTGATTTGGGAACATGGAGCTCCTTAAAAAGTCATCTAAATCAGGATATTCATGGTAATGCTTGTATCGGAGAAGATGTACGCCTTTTTGATACTAATGACTGTATGATTCACACAAGTCAAGAAAAACAGGTCGTCATACAAGGCCTGAATGGATATATTGTTGCGGAAAAAGATGGTATTCTTCTTATTTGCAAATTATCTGAGGAGCAACGTATTAAACTCTTTCATTAATTTCAAGTACTTCAAGAGTATTTTTTATAAAAAGAAATAATTTAATAGTCCGTTTGTTTTAAAAACAAACGGACTATTTTAATTCACATCAAAAATATGATTGATGTTCTTCTATCTCTACAAATAATAAATTGCACATTTTTAAGTTAAAATCGTTTCAAAGCTATGCACGTTTTTAAGCACATTGTGCCATTTATATTTCTTTAAATATCATTGTATCAAAAAATTGTCAAAGCTAATTTATCATTATTTAGAAAGTTTCTATCTTTGCAAAAGAAAAATTAGGAAAGAAAATAATTAACGATTATTATAAAGTTATGGATAATCAAATCAAAGAAATTGCAGAACGTCTTCGAGGTTTGCGGGAAGTGTTAGAACTTAGCCCTGCGGAATTTGCACAGCAAGCCGGAATCGATGAGCAAGAATATGAAAAAGTAGAACTAGGTGAGAGTGATATCTCCGTATCCATGTTACAAAAAATATCACGTAAATTTAAAGTTTCACTTGATGAGCTTATGTTTGGACTTGAACCCCGAATGTCAAACTATTTTCTGACGAGAAATGGTAAGGGAATATCGATTGAACGTACCAAAGCATATAAATATCAATCTTTGGCATCAGGTTTTAAAGGACGTCTCGTTGATCCTTTTCTTGTTACAGTGGAACCGAACAACGAATCAATTACACTAAATCAACATCCCGGACAGGAATTTAACCTTGTTGTAAAAGGTTCTCTTCTGATTCGTATCGACGAGAAAGATTTAATTCTAAATCCAGGTGATTCTCTTTATTTCAATGCCAATTTACGTCATGGAATGAAGGCGCTTAATGATGAACAAGCTCAATTTATTGCTATTATTATCTAAAAAGAACACATGCTCGAAAAATATTTATCTCAAACACATTTTACCTCTCAAGAGGGTTTTATTAAAAACTTACACATCAATGTGCCGGAAAATTTCAATTTTGCCTACGATGTTGTAGATGAATGGGCGCGTATAGAACCACAACGTAAGGCATTACTCTGGACAAATGACCATGATGAGTATCGGCAATTTACTTTTGAGGATATCAAACATTATTCTGACCAAACGGCGTCTTATTTCCAGTCTTTGGGAATCGGTAAGGGTGATATGGTGATGCTCATTTTGAAAAGACGATATGAATTTTGGTTCTCAATTATTGCTCTTCATAAACTCGGTGCAGTTTGTATTCCTGCGACCCATCTGCTAACGAATCAGGACATAATTTATCGGTGTCAACGCGCATCAATTAAAGCCATCGTTACTGCTGGAGAAAAGGTCATTACGGATCATATTCTTAAAGCAATGCCTGAATGCCCAACTGTAAAGCAAATTATTAGTGTTGGTCCTATTATTCCAAAAGGATTTAATGATTTTACAAAAGGTATTGAGAATGCGGCACCATTTAATCGCCCTACTTTTGTTAATACCAATAGTGATTACTCTTTGCTATATTTTACCAGTGGTACTTCAGGAGAGCCTAAAATGGTAATTCATGACTTTACATATCCACTTGGACATATTGTTACGGGTGCTGTTTGGCACAATCTTCATCCAAATAGTTTACATCTTACAGTTGCCGACACGGGGTGGGGAAAAGCTGTTTGGGGAAAACTTTATGGACAATGGTTTGTAGGGGCAAACGTTTTTGTTTACGATCACCAAAAGTTTACTTCGCCCGACATTTTACACAAAATTGAACAATACCATGTCACATCGCTGTGCGCACCTCCCACGGTATTTCGTTTTCTAATTCGTGAGGATTTATCTAAGTATGATCTTTCATCACTCGAATACTGTACCATTGCAGGAGAAGCATTGAACCCTTCTGTATTCAATGAATTCAAACGCCTTACGGGAATCAGGCTTATGGAGGGTTTTGGCCAAACTGAAACAACATTGACTATTGGCACCTTTCCTTGGATGAATCCCAAGCCAGGAAGTATGGGATTGCCAAATCCACAATATGACGTGGATCTCATTGATGAAGAGGGTCGTAGTGTGGAAGAAGGTGAGCAAGGACAAATAGTGATTCACACTGATAAAGGAAAACCACTTGGATTGTTTAAGGAATATTATCGTGACAAAAAACTTACGGAAGAAGTTTGGCATGACGGCATTTACTATACGGGTGATATGGCTTGGCGTGATGAAGACGGCTATTTCTGGTTTGTTGGTCGTGCTGATGATGTGATTAAAAGTTCAGGTTATCGTATTGGTCCTTTTGAAGTTGAAAGCGCAGTGATGACACACCCTGCCGTTGTAGAATGCGCCATTACAGGTGTTCCAGATCTCATTAGAGGTCAAGTAGTCAAAGCCACTATTGTACTGTCCAAAGAATATAAAGAAAAGGCAGGAGACGAACTGGCGAAAGAAATTCAGAATTACGTAAAACAGGTTACGGCGCCCTATAAATATCCTCGAGTAGTCGAATTTGTTGATGAATTGCCTAAAACGATTAGTGGTAAAATTCGTCGTGTAGCTATTCGAGAAGATCAGAAATCGTAAGTTTCCAGGAAATATCTCTATACAGATTTTTCTCACTATCACAGTAAGAATCTTCTGACATTATTTATGAAATTAGTTGTGGTTTTGGATTTACATATAATCCAAAACCATTTTTTATTGGGGGCATCATACAGATAGGAAAATTATTTTTACTTCACCATGAAGAATCAAAACGAAAAGAAAATTGACAATTTTATCACTGCGATCATTGATTTTAATCCCTTTATTCATATACTCCTACAACTTATAAAAATAAACGATACCTATTTCAGAAAAAGCATCTTAAAAGCTATTTAATGAGCAGTTTGTAAACCTCAGTTGCTGAAAAATGTGTTTTTGTAATCATTTTAGAAGATATTAAATTTTCAACGAACAAAAATCTGAAAGAAATTGTACAAAAAACCATTTACTTTGGCTAAATTTGTGCCAAAGTAAAGATATCATGCACGAAAGTATAGAAGGACACGTAGAATGCAACTTGGTAAAGCTGAAGCCCTTTTCAGATGAACGAGGTTCACTATGCTTTGCAGAAGGAACTAAAGACATTCCTTTTGAAATTAAACGCATATTTTGGATTTATGGAGTTCCCTCTAGGGCTGAACGTGGTGGACATGCTCATTGGAAATGCTCTGAAGTCATTTTTCCTGTTTCTGGAGCATTTGATATTTATGTAGATGATGGAACTTATCACCATGAGTTTACACTCTCATCTCCAAATTTTGGCATAGTAATTAATGCAGGTATTTGGTGTGTACTAAAAAATTTCAGACCAGGCACCGTGTGTGTAGTTGCAGCATCAATGGAATATGATAGAACAGGATATGTAAGTGATTATCAGACGTATTTAAAAGAGGTAAGATGCAAGTTATAAGATACGATGATAAGTATAAACACGAATGGAACGATTTGGTTTTAAATTCGAGAAACGGAACGTTCCTTTTATTACGTGAATACATGGATTATCACCGTAACAGATTTAACGATTGTTCTCTTCTTTTTCTAGAAAAGGGGAACTTTAAAGGATGCTTGCCTGCCAATCTTAGTGGTAATTTTATATGTTCACATGGTGGACTTACTTATGGTGGATTGATTACATATCCTGAAGCTACCTACCTACAGGTTCAAGAAATGCTTGAATCAGCTTTGAAATATTATAAAAACTGCTTTTTTATTTCTAAGTTTATCTATAAACCCATTCCTTTTATATATTACACATATCCTGTACAGGAGGATTTATACTGGTTATTCCGCAAAAATGCCCGTATGGTTGCGCGTTCTATTTCTTCAACTATAGATTTACAAAAACCCCTAAATTTTTCAACTCTTAGAAAGCGCCATGCTAATAAAGCTCACAATAATCAAATCATGATTAGTGAATCAAAAGAAGAAAGAGATTGGACTGCTTTTTGGAATATTCTTTCAAATGTACTCTTAACCTACCATCAGTGTAAACCGGTACATTCAGTTGAAGAAATTAAATTATTGAAATCTTGTTTTCCTGAAGAAATTAAATTATTCACCGCACAATACGATCATAAAATTATTGCAGGTTGTGTAGCTTATTTCACAAAGACGGTTATACATATCCAATATATTGCCTCAAATCCTATTGGGCGTGATTTTGGAGCACTCGAATTACTTTTCAAAACAATGATCGAGAGCAAAATCTCTGAAAATTATAATTATTTAGATTTTGGTATTTCAACAGAGAAAAAAGGAACGTATCTGAACGAAGGACTTCTTTTTCAAAAGGAAGGATTTGGAGGTAGAGCCACTTGTTATGACCAATATGAAATAGATTTTTAGACCATGGAGATCAAATATTTGGATTTACAAAGAATAACGCAGGCTTTTGAACCTGATTTAAGTCACGCCATCAAAAAAGTGATTGATAACGGATGGTTCCTCTATGGAGCAGAAACAGAAGCCTTTGAACGTGAATTTGCAGATTTTTGTGGTGTATCTTATTGTTTGGGTACTGCCAATGGACTGGATGCCCTCACACTTATCTTGAAATCCTATAAAGATTTACTAGGATGGAAAGCAAATGATGAAGTCATTGTGCCAGCATTTACGTTTATTGCTTCTATTGAAGCGATTAGCCGAGCCGGATTACGCCCTGTCCTTTGTGACGTTCGAGCAGATGATTTTTTGATTAACGAAAATCTCATAGAACCATTGATAACCCCTCGCACTAGAGCAATTTTACCAGTACATCTTTATGGAAAAGTTTGTCGGATGGACTCTATTTGTCAAATAGCTATTAAATATAATCTGAAAGTCATTGAAGATGCGGCACAGGCTCACGGAGCCATGACGGAGAATGGCAAGCGAGCAGGCTCATGTGGTGATGCTGCAGGATTTAGCTTTTACCCAGGTAAAAATCTGGGAGCTTTGGGCGATGGCGGAGCCATTTTAACAAACGACAAAACGGTGATCGACTATACTAAAATGTTGGCTAACTATGGTATGAGTCATAAATACGTTCATGAGGAAAAAGGCATTAATAGCCGTCTTGATGAAATACAAGCAGCTGTGCTTCGTGTGAAGTTAAGACGCTTAGACAATGATAATAAAAATCGTCAGAACATAGCGTCCAGATATTTCAATGAAATTAGAAATAAAAAAATTAATCTGCCTTATAGTAAAGGATATAAATGTAATGAAAGTGTTTACCACATTTTCCCGGTTCTCTGTTTAACCCGGGATGAACTGCGTAATTATCTCAAAGAAAAAGGTATAGAAACATTGATTCACTATCCAATACCGACCCATTTGCAAAAAGCTTATCAGGAGCTTAATTATTTGTCTTTTCCTATTGCCGAAAGGATTTGCAAACAACAGGTAAGTATACCTCTAAACCCATCGTTAAGCAATGATGAAATAAACTATATTATCACTACATTAAATAATTTTGTATGTTAACGCTGGATATTTTAATATGCACCATGAATACCCGTATCGTAAGAATGACGGATCTATTGATGCCTCAGCAGGAATACGTACATTATGTGGTTTCATTTCAATATACTAAAGATGATTATTTGAAACTCATACCTGAAGGCTTGACTAACCGTCCTGATGTCACATTTGTAAAACTGAGAGGAGAAGGCCTCTCTGCCAATCGTAATAATGCCCTTAAATACGCTCAGTCTGACCTAGTTTATCTAATTGACGATGATACGAGATTTCTACCTAACACAGTAGACACTATTTTTGAAACTTTTAAAAACAATTCTGACATAGATATTGCTCTTTTTAAAAGCAAAACATACATGGGCCGCGATATACGTCAATACGAAGATTATCAACGTGATTACAATACTTTCAAGGATTTGCTCCCTGCATTAACCATTGAAATGGTATGCCGACGCGAAAAGGTTCAAGGTATTCTGTCATTTGATTCCCGCTTTGGATTAGGCTCACATTATTTGTCGTGTTACGAAGAACAAATTTGGTTGGAAGACGCACGACGTCAAGAATTAATTATACGTTTTTTTCCAAAAGAAATCATACAAACATCAGCTATTTTCTTATCTCGTTTGATTTTTGTTGATACGAAAGTACAGCGCTCTTTTGGTGCCTTGTTATATTATGTTTATGGTACGCTAGCTTATGAAAAAATCATTCAGTTTGCTTTTATTTCTTTCCGAAAAAAAATGGCTCATTTTGTACCTCTTTTCAATCATATGCTACAAGGCATAATTTACATTAAAAACTCATCCAAAAATCACAAAAAATGACTCTCGAAGTTTTAATTTGTACATTTGATGAAAGGGTAAAGCAGGTATCGCGTATCTTTCTCCCTAAAAGATTAGAAGTAAGTTATCTGATCTCCTTTCAATATTCTGATGACAAATTGTTAGAACTTTTAAATGATTGTGATTTTAACAGAGATGATGTTAAGGTATTTAGTGTCAAAGGTTGCGGACTCGCAGCTAATCGTAACAATGCTCTTAAAAATGCTTGCGGCGACATTTTACTAATTGCAGATGATGACGTAAAATACACACCAAGTTTTTTTGACTGTATCCTTAATCATTTTGAAACTGACTTAAGGTTAGATATTGCATGTTTTCAAGCAGAAAGTTTTTCCGGAAAACCATTGCGATGCTATCCAACTTTTTCTTTTACATATAAAGAATGTCCCCGTGGTTCTCATTATATTCTCTCTGTTGGATTGACTATGCGCCGCAAAGAGAGCTTACCAACATTTGATGAGCGCTTTGGTATCGGAGCTCCATATCTGGGTTCTGGAGAAGAAGAAGTCTTCCTTTTAGATGCTTTTCGTAGAGGACTCAATATAAGATATTTTCCTGAGGTGGTGGTGAAAACAGATGAGCAAACCACTGGTACTTTTTTCTTTAAAAACCCTCGGGTACAACGTTCTAAGGGCGCTGTTCTTTGTTTAATCCATGGCCCTGTGAAAGCTTTTCTAAAATGCCTTAAATTCTCAATATTTCACTGCCGCGGACACCATTTTCTTAAATTATTCAGAGAAATGACACGCGGAATTTTATATGTAAAATGAAAAAATTAGTTTCCATTATTATTCCGTATTATAATCGCGCTGATTATTTTGTAAGGACCTTACAATCTGTCGCCCAGCAAGTTTATCGCCCAATAGAAGTTATTTTAGTAGATAATGCTTCTGTGGATACCTCTCCCCAAATAGCAAAAAATTTTCAGAAACAACATCAAGGAGATAACTTGTTTAAAGTGATACTACTTTCTACTGATAAGCAAGGCGCAGCTGCGGCTCGCAACAGAGGCCTCCGTGAAGCTCATGGCGATTATATCTATTTCTTTGATTCGGATGATGAAATGTCAATTACATTTACATCAGAAGCTATTGCAACTGCAGAATTGGAAAATTTTGATGTTGTGTTTGCCATCACCAGAATAATTATGGAAAACGGGGACCATATCGTTCGCAAATACCTTTACTCCTATAATCCATGTGACCAAATTCTTACAGGCATGCTTTCCACGCAAGCCATGTTTTTCAGAACAGATTTTATCAGAAGTATTGGAGGATGGGCGGAAAATTTATTTTACTGGAACGATTGGGAACTTGGAATTCGTGTACTTTTGGCACATCCCAAAATGATTTGGTTAAAAAAGCGGAAATATCATTATATTTTTCAACATGCCGACAGCATTACTGGACTTTTTCTTTCAGACTCGTTCTCAAAAATTATGGACGCTTTTCAACAAGCTGAAAAAGATATCTATCAAGCTCCAAATAATATAAAAAAAGTAAGTTTCAGGGCTCTTAGAATGCGTGAGAATATTATCGCAGGACACCTATACCATGAAGGGCATCCTGAGCAGGCCAAAAAATGTTTATTACATGCTACAAACATTCCGGCGACTCCATGGATTCGTATTGTAGCTCATTTTTTGTATTTCTTCACTCGTTGTGGCGGCCGGGGAGCATGGCGTATTGCGCATTTTTTCTGTTAACTAATAAATCGCAATATTTATACCACTTCTTAGCCGTGCTCTTAAAATACTCATATAGACTTTTTTCTTAATCATTTATTGACTTAAAACATAACTGAAAATAGCAGATAAAAATGGCATTCTTGATACAATTGATTATTGTAAAGTATAAAAATCAGAAAAACAGTTAGATTTTAAAATAATAAAAGGTTTGAAAATTGGTGTCGTAACGAAAAAATGGTAATTTCGCCAAACAGACTAAACAAACACATCATTAATTTATTATGAAAAAGTATAATTTCAATGCGGGTCCGTCCATCTTGCCCCGCGAAGTGATTGAAGCAACGGCACAGGCTTGTTTGGACTTTAACGGTTCCGGTTTGTCGTTGATGGAAATAAGCCATCGTGCCAAGGACTTTCAACCAGTCGTTGACGAAGCGGTAGATTTGTTTAAGGAACTGCTCGATATGCCTGATGATTACACTGTACTCTTTCTGGGCGGTGGTGCCAGCTTGCAATTCTGCATGGTTCCATACAATTTCTTGGAGAAGAAAGCTGCCTATCTGAATACAGGTACTTGGGCAAAAAAAGCCATTAAAGAAGCTAAACTCTTTGGCGATGTTGTTGAAGTAGGCTCTTCAGCAGACAAAAACTATACTTACATTCCTAAAAACTACGCAATTCCTTCTGATGTAGATTATTTTCACTATACCTCTAACAACACTATTTTTGGTACTGAAATTAGAAAAGACCCTGATAGTCCTGTTCAGATGATATCTGATATGTCATCTGATATTTTGTCTCGCCCAATTGACGTGAGTAAATACTTGGCTATTTATGGTGGTGCACAGAAAAACCTTTCCATGGCTGGTTTAACATTCGTTATTATTCGAAAGGATGCCATTAACAAAGTAACACGCCAAATTCCAACAATGTTGGATTATAAAACACATATTGAAAAAGAATCCATGTTCAATACGCCTCCAGTTGTACCCATCTACAGTGCGTTAATGAATTTACGCTGGGTAAAAGCTCAAGGTGGAGTTAAGGAAATGGAACGGCGCGCATTGTTGCGTTCTAGTATTGTTTACGACGAGATCGACCGAAACAAATTGTTTCGCGGTACTGTTGAAACTGAAGACCGCTCCGTAATGAATCTTTGCTTCATTATGAATGATGAATATAAGGATTTGGAATCAGAATTTTTAACTTTTGCTACGGAACGTGGTATGGTTGGTTTAAAAGGTCATCGTTCAGTAGGGGGATTTAGGGCTTCCTGCTATAATGCCATGAGTGAAGAAGGTGTTCGTGCTTTGGTAGCCTGCATGAAAGATTTTGAGGTTAAACACTAAAAATCAGGACGAGATATGAAAGTATTGATTGCAACTGAAAAACCATTTGCTCCCATCGCCATTAAAGGTATTAGGGATGTTGTAGAAAATGCAGGTTATGAATTAAGCCTACTTGAAAAATACACCGATAAAAAAGAACTTTTGAATGCTGTAGCTGACGCAGATGCAATGATTGTTCGTAGTGACAAAATAGATAATACTGTTTTTGATGCTGCGAAGCAGTTAAAAATTGTAGTACGTGCAGGTGCTGGTTATGATAACATTGATTTAGTGTCTGCAAAGGTTCACAACGTAGTAGTGATGAATACTCCAGGACAAAATTCCAATGCTGTAGCCGAACTCGTTATGGGTTTGTTGGTTTATACTGTTCGCAATTTTTATAACGGTAAATCAGGGAGTGAACTGAAAGGAAAAACACTAGGCTTACTCGCATTCGGAAATGTTGGCCGGAATGTAGCTCGCATTGCGAAAGGATTTGGGATGGAAGTACAGGCCTATGATGCTTTTTGTCCTGCAGAAGCGATTGAAGCTGCAGACGTAAAGAGTGTACCTTCTACTGAGGATTTGTTTAAAACGAGCGATGTCGTAAGCTTACATATTCCTGCAACTGCTGAAACTGTAAAAAGTATTAATGGTGCTTTAGTTGGCAGCATGAAAAAAGGTGCAATCCTTATTAATACAGCACGCAAGGAGGTTATTGACGAGCAACAATTAATTGCCACATTGACAGAACGCGAAGATCTAAAATATATCAGCGACATCAAACCTGATGCAGATCTAGAGTTTGCCCAAAAATTTCCAAATCGTTATTTTTCTACTCCCAAAAAAATGGGTGCTCAAACAGCTGAAGCCAATATAAATGCTGGTATAGCAGGAGCAAACCAGATTGTAGGTTTTCTAAAAGACGGTATTACAAAATTTCAAGTAAACAAATAAAGTGCTTCGTGCACATTCAAACAATCCATTTTGACTTTGACCTTAACACTTGTTTAATCAAGTTGTTGAAGTCAAAGTCAATGTTTTATAATTACAGAAAACATGGCAACAATAAAACCATTTAAAGGTGTACGCCCACCAAAAGAATTGGTAGAGCAAATCGAAAGTCGGCCCTATGACGTTCTGAATTCTGATGAGGCAAGAACTGAAGCTGGTAACAACGAGAAATCGCTTTATCATATTATTAAGCCAGAAATCAACTTTCCGAAAGAAACGAGCGAATATGACCCAAGGGTCTATGAAAGTGCCGCAGAACATTTTAAAACATTTCAGGAAAAAAATTGGTTACAACAAGATGCTAAAGAAAACTATTATCTTTATGCTCAAACAATGAACCAGAAAACACAATATGGACTTGTAGTTTGCGCTGCAGTAGAAGACTATCTGAACGGAGTCATTAAGAAACATGAATTGACACGCAAAGATAAGGAAGATGACCGCATGAAACATGTTCGCATTTGCAACGCCAATATGGAGCCTGTTTTTTTTGCTTATCCTGACAACAAAGTTCTTGATACAATTATATGTAAGTATGCTTCTCAAAATCCAGAGTATGATTTTATTGCTCCAATTGACGGATTCCGTCATCAATTTTGGATAATTGCAGATGAAACCGATATTCAAACTATCACAGAAACATTCCAAACCATTCCTTCACTTTACATTGCAGATGGACATCATCGATCTGCAGCAGCAGCTCTTGTCGGTGCTGAAAAAGCTAAGCAAGATCCAAATTCCACAAAACAGGAAGAATATAACTTTTTTATGGCCGTATGTTTTCCTGCCAGTCAACTTACAATTTTGGACTACAACCGCGTAGTAAAGGATTTGAATGGAATGACTAAAACTCAATTTCTAAATGCATTAGATGATAATTTTGTTGTTGAAGATATGGGTAATGCAAAATACAAGCCTCAGCAACTCCATCAATTTTCACTCTATTTGGAGAATCATTGGTATAAACTGTCAGCCAAAGCAGGAACGTTTGATGACCATGATCCAATTGGTGTACTTGATGTAGATATTTCCTCTCGCCTTATTTTGAATAAATTGCTTAATATTCAAGATCTACGTACTGACAAACGTATCGACTTTGTAGGTGGTTTACGTGGATTAGGTGAGTTACAACATCGCGTAGATTCAGGTGAAATGAAAATGGCTTTGGCATTATATCCCGTTACGATGAAACAAATTATGGATATTGCTGACAGCGGCAAAATTATGCCACCAAAGGCTACATGGTTTGAACCAAAACTGCGCAGCGGACTCATTATACACAAACTAAATTGAACGAGATATACTGGGACAAGAAATCCACGAATGCAAATTGCAGTTTCAAAAAATAATTGTAATTTTGCACGTGAATTTGGAAAGTTGCCGGAGTGATCGATCGGGGCGGACTCGAAATCCGCTGTACGACTTGTTCGTACCGGGGGTTTGAATCCCTCACTTTCCGCCAAAATTAAAAGCGTTACAGAAATTTTACTGTAACGCTTTTTGCTGTTGGTACCAAAACTCAAAAAGAAGAAAAACTTTGATCACAAACTGCAAAATCTTTCTACAAGTTTATGACGATACAAACGGCCTACACGTACGTAAGTGATAGAGTCAAAGGGAGGGTAAAAATGACACATATTATCAGTTACGTCCGTTAAATAACTAAAATTGATGATATAGGATTGATGGACTTGAATGAATTGTTGACTCAGCTCCAAAAGCATTTTACTAGTAACCGCGCGTTTTAAAGAAATACTCTTTTCTTCGTTTTGTACGATGACTTCCCATATACGGCGACAATGATTGTAGGCAAACAGGCCTACATCTTGGAGATGTACTAATCGAAAATCTATAGCATTCGTATAAAGCAAAATTTCTTTGTTCTGCTTAGGCATTATCATGCCTAATGAATTATTGTCTTCACCATTTTTTAATTTAAATTCTTGCTGGTGGACATAGTAGTGGTCCATTACAGACTCCAATTCTTTGTCATCAAGAGGTTTGTGCAGAAAATCAAAAGCTTCCTTACGAAATGCAGGCAGCATATAGCTTTCATATGAACTATAGATTATGATATGGCAATTCAAATTAGTTAAATCCTGAATCTTATCAAGAAAAAGAATTCCTGATATGTCTGGCATTTCTATGTCAAGAAAAAGTAATTCAGGTTTGGTTTGTCTGACAAGTTCCAGTCCCTTATATCCATTGTTGGCAGTACCAATAACATTTGTTTCTGGGAATTTTTTAAGTTTATAGGCTAAAGCAGCTATAGAAGTTTGTTCATCGTCTACAATTACAATTTTCATCTTGTCAATAGGAATGCAAAAATACTGTGAATTATTTTTTCATTTCAAAATTACAACTAAAAAATTGACTTGGCAAATATATTTTTCCAAAAAATGGAACGTTTGTAGCTATTTGGTGGTCAAGTGTATAAAAAAAGTGCTCATACGTTCAAACTCTAATCATAAAAAAACATACCACTCGGAATGTGTAAAAAAGACTCGCACCCCAAAATGACACCTGTATCTGATTTGATATTATGGATTTCAAACGTCATCTTATTCTTATTTCTCTGATTTATAAGGAATATGGTTTGCCTAATAATATACAATCCTGTTTGCGTGCCTTTACTACTCGGCTTTAAAGAAAATCCGATACCATTATCGCACACATAAATGTCTGTTTCGCTGTTCGTATGCTTAATTGAAATTTTTAATTCACGAAGGCCTTCTTTAAGTAACAGTCCGTGTTTGATGGAATTCTCAACCAAAATTTGTATAAACATCGAAGGAATAGTGATTTTATTTAATACTTCAGAATCAGGTAAATCCATAATAAGTTGAAAATCATCACCTAGAACATATTTCTCTGCTGCAATATAATTTTCCACAAAATCTATTTCTTCTTTAACATTAATATAACCATGTCTTGAAAGATTTAGATTACTCCTGATCAATTTGGCCAAAGGTATAAGCTGCTCCGACTTGTCTTCTGGGTGATTGTTTATTTCACGATTCAATACATTAAAGATAAAGTGGGGGGAAATGAAGTTTCGTACATTAATGAGACGAAGTTGTAACAAGTCTATTTGTGTTTGCAAGAGTCTCTTATGTGAGTAGTTAATATAGAGAATAAAGGAAAGAACAAGAATAACGGTAAATGCAATTAAAAGGACAAGAATGAGGTAAGCATTATGAACTTCCTTTTGACGCATATCAATATTTATTTGCTTATGCAATGATATAGTATCCTGTTGAAACCTCATCATAATTTCTGCTGCACGCATATATGATTTATTGTGTTCCAGAGAATCATTCTGTTTGTTAGAAGCTATTAAACTATAGTAAGCAGATTTGTAATCACCCATTTTGGTATAGTAATCTCTTAAATATTTGTTACGTATTTCAGTAATATTTGCCTCATTCGGCACGGACACAGTTTCAGAATGAATAATCTCACGTGCTTTTTCAGGGTGACCTTGTTTAAGTGCTAAAGCAATATATATGGTGTTTGCATAATAAATGGCATCATTCAGTTTTATTTTTTTGAAATATGGAGAACAGATGTCAATATAACGTTGTGCAGAGTCAAGCTTTCCCTGATTTAAGAAAACGTCTGCCATATTGATCCGACAAAGATTAATATCGCTTTCATTTTTATATCCCCCCAAAAGCAATTTCATTAATCGACGGAACTGGCACATTGCCTTGTCATAATTTTGCGTATAGTAATAGAAATTGCCGTAATTATTCAAAAAGTATGATTGCATATTAGGTAATAATTTATCATAATATTTATTTGTAAGTTCGTAATAATGCAATGAAGTTTCATAATCCTTCAAATTAAGATAAACCTGTGCCAATCCAAGATAAAGAGAAATATTTGCAGAGTGCGGCAAATTAAGAGAATCAGAAAGAAACAAAGCACGTCGATACCAAAAAGCAGCTTGGACAATATCATTTTTCTGAACAAAAGCATCAGCCATATTAGCACAAATATCCGGAGCTTTATTAATATTATTGCTATTTAAGATATATTGGTATGCTTTTTTATGGTAATAAATGCACGTATTTGCTTTCATTCGGAAAAAATAATAATACGTAGCATATTCCTCGTAGGCTGCTGCAAATAAATTATTGATCTTGGGGGATTTCTTTTGTCTCCCTGCATATTTAAGTGCCTTCTTTGCATAAATTATCATCGAGTCTGGTTTTGCATTAAGGCGATAAACATTGCCTAACAGAATACAATATCTATAATAAGACAAACTATCTGTTACTGATCCCATACCTTTACGAACTAAAGAATACGCATTAGGTGCTGATATAGAAACTGCATGATCTGCTCGAATTAACATACTATCATCGCGTACATTATTTTTACAATGAAACAATGAGTACCTACCACAAGATGTATAAAATATTATAAGTAACAAAGTAAACGTAGCGAAAGCTAGGTTTTTATAAGATTGTTCTAATCTTATCATTTTATCAATAATTTAATTGATTTCTTCATCATAATTTTCACAAACACAATCTCAATCTTACAAAAATCTCGATCTTCTTACAAAATTACAGATATTTTTCAATCGAAGTAAGCTTTTTATCAAAAAATTCTATGAAATACTATTTTCTAAAGTCAAGAGGCAGCTCCAAAATAAAGAGAAATGTTTAAAGAAAGTATTTCTAGGAGAAGAAAGGTTCATATTCAGTCTGCGTCTGTCATTCATTTTAGATTGAATCTTGTTAATAAAATGAATTGTCATATAATTAAAAAATTGTAATGGTTAAAAGTAATTTTGTACGATAAGGAAAGAGAAATCAGCCGACAACCTTGGCCAAGATTCTATTTTTTGCCGTAAATATTTCAATGATCTATTAATTGTCCGATCCTCCCAATCTTTCAACAAAAGATGATTCTTTGTAAAAATATATTTGTTGCATTTTCGACGAATGACCTCATTGTTTTGACAAATGCAAACATCGGAAAAACACCCTCCGGATATAGCGATTTTCATTAAACATAATAGCAAAACACATGCCTTGTCCTAAAATAGGTGGTTCTTTTGGAAACTCTTCTTTTCAACTAAATTGCAAAAGAACCAATATTTTTAGGACGATACAGTGTGTGTATCGTCCTAAAAATACTTGACTCAAATATTAATAATTCTGATATAAGTTGACTATAAACAACTGTTTCATTTTCCCTTCTTATAAAATCCTGTGATACCTTGACTTTTACAAATTGTCATTAGTGGGTAAAGTAATATTCGGATTAACAACATCTAATTTTGAGGCGAAGTTTTCAGAATCGACTTGCCTGATTGATTGAGTCTCTTTGCTAAATCTCTTTGATTGGGCTTCAAAAATACGATTATTTTTATTTGTAAACTCATTTGGTACTACCTTTTCATCTGTTATAATTGTTTTTGTTCCATAATAGCTTTTCCACCGTCGCTGTATGGGGCCTTTGATTTGTGCGGCTTGGACAGGTGTCATATAATTTAGACTTTGGTGACGGCGTTTGGTATTATACAGATTGATGGCAGAACTTACTTGCTGTAACGCTTGTTGAAAAGTACTCATTGTATAGTGGTCCAACCATTCGTGCTTAAGGATTCCGTTTACTCTCTCTGCAATAGCATTGTCACGAGGATTTCCACTTTGAGTCATACTGATGCGCACTCCTTTTTCTTTAAGAAAACGGGTATAAGCATGACTGCAATATTGTATACCTCGATCAGAATGATGTATCAGCAATTCCGGATGATCAAGTTTGCCAATTGCTTTTTTTACAGCGTTCAGGGCTCCATCAAGTCCCAAGCTTTCAGACAAATTCCATCCGACAATCATGTGGGAATACGCATCTGTAATCAGACTAAGATAGAGAAAATCTCCATTACAAAGTCTGATGTAGGTAATGTCTGATACCCAAACCCTGTTAGCTTCTTTCTGAAGCGAATTGTTGTATAGGTTGGGATATGTGTGAAATTGATGGAAGGACATCGTTGTACGAACCCTTCGTTTACTTTTTCTTATCAACAGTCCGTAATAGCGCAACAGATTAAACAGGTAGTCGCGTCCCGGAGCATAGACCGATTCCATACGGTTTTGCAGTTCATAATACAGTTTCCGCGTTCCTGCAACGGGCATCTCTTTTCGTATCTCACAAACTATTTGCAATATAATCTCGTCATTTGTCCTCTCTTTGGAAAATGTATGCAAACGTTCGTAATAGGCTTGTTTCGTTTTTCCAAGCAATGCACAAACCCGACTAACACTTATGTCTTCGGATTCGTGAAGCCCTGCCACTACTTGGAACCAGAGTTTTTTCTTATATCAATACCATAGCTATTCTCAGCCAAATCTATCAGTTGCTCAGATGCCTTATAACGCAGGTTAGACTCGGCAAGAGCAACTTCGCTCATTGCCAACGAATCCTCCGCTGCAGATAGTTTTTTCTTCAATTCTTCTATCAACTTTGCCTGAGACAATTCCTTTTCGCTCTTAAATAGGGATTCGGGGATTGTTGTTTTCATACCGATTCTTTTCCTTTGTCGATTTGCCGATGCAAAAATACGGCTCCAATTTGATATGAGCAACAGGTTTCCAATGGAGTACCTCTTGCCGATGTCTTCCAAAGGAACCCCTTTGTTGTAATCACGTACAGCCAATTCCATTACACGACGCGTATACGTCTGATGTTCCTTCTTGCGCTCTGGGATAACGTACATCGGATCGTTTAGAGCTCTACGCTTCCAGTGAGAAAGTAATGTTCCGTTAACTATTCCGTACTTCATAGCTATCTCCGAACGACTTTTGTCTCCTAGAAGATACTCTTGCAATGCCGCCTTACGAACTTCTTCGCTATAAAAAATTCGAGACGCAAACACTCTTGTTCCATTTTTTCCTTTTTCTAATTCTTTCATCATTCTTCAGTTTATGAGTCAACCTATTTTAGGACAAGACACACCCTAAGAATTTTTGAAAACAAGCGTCACGTGTCACTTTTAGTACTTAACTCTTTATGGTAGAATAATTTACAGCAGTGACACTACAGTGACGCCAGTGACACGTAGCACGTTAAATTTTGTAAATAGAAATCCACTATTCCATTTAATCTGCTGTTAATGTACACGTTAACAGATTCTTCAATAGTCTGCACTTTTTGGCCATTTTCGCCTTTTTTTGACAAAAATGCAATTCGTTCGTGGACGAAACCCTCAAAAAACACTAGTTTTGAACCAATTTGTGCATTTGTATTGAATTTAACATGCATTTTTTGCCCGTTTTTTTGCGAAAAATGGCACATTTCTGCAGCAGCATCAAGCGTCGGTTTTGTCGTTTGACAGCAAAAAGTTTGATTTTTGCAGCAACATCAAAAAATTTATTGATGAACATAAACGTTTCAACTATCTATACTTGAGTTCGAAATATCTGGTTGTGGATTTGTTTCTTGAATTCCGATAGTACGAAAAACAGTAGGTTGTCTCTGTCTAAACTCTTCCATTCTTTTGCTATACTTAAAGCTACGACTTCTAAAGCAATCGAGAGATTATACAAAACTTCTTCAATTTAATTTTATGATGTTCTTCATTTCCCGAACGAATTAAGATCATATATTCAAAAATAAAATCTTAAATTTGCAATCGTGATAAAAAAAATTCTGACATACTTTCTAAGTATATGGATTGTGGTTCTCTCAATATATCCATGTATGGATGGAGCGAACCATGAATTTGTGCAAAACACATCACGTCAATCAGCCATAATCACTCAGGGCCACATGGTAGATCACCATTCCGATTTGTGTTCAGAATTTTGTTCCTGTCATTGCTGTCAAGCTTTTTTATTTATCGCACACGCGTTTGTCTTTATTCCAACTGAAAAGGTGGTTTGTTCTTATTTTACATCATATCCGCAATTGACGAGCGTTACCTTACCGAACTCTTTCATCCCGCCACGGGCTTAAATTATTTTTTATAATGAATAAAGAAAGGTATTACCAACAGTAATATCTTTCTATTTTGCAGCTTCACATGTAAGTTGCAATATTGAGATCCTACTTTTGCAGCACAAAATGCTTAGAGAGGATATTAACCAATAAAAATAATTTTAAGCAGAAAATGATCAACAAAATAATCAGCTATTCCATACGAAACAAATTTATCATCACATTAGTTTTATTTGCGCTTATAGGTGGTGGTATTTATTCAATTATGACAATTAATTTGGATTCTACTCCAGATATTACAAATAATCAAGTACAAGTTATTACTGTCTCACCAAACCTTTCTACGGAAGATATTGAACAATTTGTAACCTATCCGGTAGAATTGTCCATGTCCAATCTTCCTGGTGTCACAGAAATAAGGTCCGTTTCACGTTTCGGCCTGTCCGTTGTTACTATAGTTTTTAAAGATGGTATGGGCACATATCTGCCAAGGCAAGTAGTACAGGAAAAACTTAACGATGTAAAAGAACAAATTCCACAACAGTTTGGTACTCCTAAAATGGGGCCCATAACGACAGGACTTGGTGAAATTTTTCAATATACCATCCGTCCTAAAAAATCGAATAACAAACACTATACACCCATGGAATTGCGTAGTATTCAGGACTGGCTCGTAAAACGCAGAATGGCACTTATTCCTGGTGTTATAGAAGTTAATTCGTTTGGAGGAAATATCAAACAATACGAAATTGCACTTAATCCAGACCGCCTCAAATCAATGAATGTTTCTATTTCGGAGGTGTTTGATGCACTTCAACACAATAATGTGAATACCGGCGGAGCTTACATAGAAAAAAATCATCAGGCGAATTTTATCCGCGGGGAAGGACTCGTAAAGAACATTGATGATATTAAGAAAATAGTAGTTAAGAACGATAACGGCATTCCTATTCTTATTCAGGACGTAGCTGAAAATGTGAGTTATGGGAGTCAAGTGCGCTATGGTGCATTCACGCAGGATGGTGAAGAAGCTGTGGGAGGCATGATCTTAATGTTGAAAGGTGAAAATTCAAACGATGTTATTAAACGAGTGAAACAACGCATTGCAGAATTACAGCAGTCGTTGCCTTCCGGATTGGAAATTGTACCGTTTTTGGACCGATCCAATCTTATTCAACGTACGACTTCCACTATTGCCCGCAATCTACTTGAAGGTGCTCTTATTGTAGTTTTTGTTCTTGTTCTTTTACTGGGTAGTTTGCGAGGTGGACTTATTACGGCATCGGTCATTCCATTATCCTTACTTTTTGCCTTTATTTTAATGAAAATATTCGATGTATGGGCTAACCTAATGAGTTTGGGCGCTATTGACTTTGGCATTATTGTGGATGGAGCGGTTATTATTATAGAAAGCACGGTGCACACAATAGAACAACGATGTCGAACGTGTCACACAGATTTTAGCTCGCGTCAAATGAACACCATTAGTTATGAGGCATCCCGTACAATGATGCATTCTGCTTTTTTCGGGCAACTCATAATACTCATTGTATTCACGCCCATCATGTTCCTTTCAGGCGTGGAAGGCAAGATGTTCCAACCCATGGCATATACTTTCAGTTTCGCTGTATTGGGGGCTATTCTACTATGCCTTACCTATGTTCCCGTGATTTCCTCTGTTGTAATGAAACCCATGACAAATAATCGCAATCTTCTTGCTCGAATAGAAGGAATTCTTGCTCATTTCAGTCAATGGCTAATGGAGCATATATACTCCATTTATCATCCAATACTAAAAATGTCTTTGCGCCATCATACGGTGGTAGTATTATCTGCTTTAATTTTATTTGCAGGAACAATATTTGTTTTTACGCATATGGGGGGAGTGTTCATTCCTAGTTTGGACGAAGGTGATATTGCCATGCAAACCTTTTTACGCCCGGGTAGTTCTCTTTCTGAAACTATTAAAAGAGAAAAAGAAGTAGAGCGCACCATAAAGAAAAATTTTCCTGAAGTAAAAACTGTTTGTGCACGTATTGGTGTGGCTGATATTCCTACGGATCCCATGGGATTTGACTATACTGATTGTTTCATCATTTTGGAAAAGGATAGGAGTAAATGGGTTTCTGCGCAGACTAAAGAGGAACTTATTGAAAAAATTAAGCAGAAATTGTCAGAGCTTCCAGGATTGAATTTTTCATTCAGCCAGCCAGTGGAATTACGTTTTAATGAGCTTCTTACAGGTGTTCGTGAAGACATTGCAGTAAAACTTTATGGTGATGATTTGGACGTACTCAATCAAAAGGGACAGGAGATGACAAACATCATTAATCATATTCAAGGTGCAAGTGATGTAAACATGGAGCGTACTTCGGGATTGCCACAAATGACCGTAAAATATGATCGTTCTAAAATTGCCCAATACGGATTGGATATCAGCAAACTTAACCAATACATTAGTTCTGCCTTTGCAGGTACTTCAGCCGGTATAATTTTTGAAGGGGAGAAGCGTTATGACATGGTGATCCGCTTTGACAGTTTGCATCGTAAGGGAATTGACGATCTGCAGAATTTGTATGTAGACTTGCCTAATGGAAATCAGATCCCGATCAAAGAAGTTGCTAACATTCACTACGAACCAAGCCCAATGCAAATTTCACGTGATAATACGTCGCGGCGTATTTATATTGGGGTAAATGCCCGTGGTCGAGATATTGAATCGCTCGTATTTGAAATTAAACAGAAGCTGTCAAACCAACTCATTTTACCTGCTGGTTATCACATCACGTATGGTGGTGCATTTGAAAACTTACAACGCGCCAAAAATCGTTTATCGATCGTACTTCCTATTGCTTTACTGATGATTTTTATTCTACTTTATTTTGCTCTCCATTCTTTTAAGCAGACAGTGATGATTTATATGGCAGTACCACTTGCTGCCATAGGTGGCGTTCTGGCATTATTTGTGCGTGGAATGCCTTTCAGTATTTCTGCTGGAGTAGGCTTTATCGTTCTTTTTGGGGTCGCCGTACTTAATGGGCTTGTACTGATCAATCGTTTCAATTCCTTGGCTAAGGAAGGTGTAAAGGAACTGAGTGAACGTATATATATAGGTACAAAAGAACGTTTGCGGCCTATTTTGCTTACAGCTTCAGCGGCGATGCTGGGTTTTTTACCAATGGCCATTTCGCAATCTGCAGGAGCAGAAGTACAACGTCCCTTGGCGACTGTGGTTATCGGCGGCTTGTTTAGCTCCACTTTTCTCACATTAATACTCGTACCTATACTTTATGATCTTGAAGAAAAATGGAAGGAGCAAAGAATGAAGAGGAAATTGCGCTTTGTAACGTTGATTTTGATGGTTTGCATGTTATCCATATCTATTTCCAGTATGGGACAGAAAGAATTACCACAAATTTCTCTTGAAGAAGCGATTCGAAAAGCAGAGACAAACAATCATCTACTTGAAGCAGCTCGTTTGAATATCAAAAACCAGGAAACACTTAAAAAGACGGTCTTTGAACCAGGTGCCACACAGTTATATACGGGTGGGGAAGAGCTTGGTAATAATAATGACGGCATTTATACTCTTTTGTCTGTACGGCAGGAGTTGGATTTCCTTTCTACCGGAGCCCGCAGCAAAGCACAACGTCATCACGAGGAAATGTCAAAAACGGCCCTCCATTTGACGACGTGTGAAATAAAGAAAGAGATCTCATTAGCCTATGTCCAAGTTTTTACGGCGCGTCACCTATATGAATTAAGTTTGCGTACGGATTCGCTTCTCAAGGAGTTTGAACGCGCCGCCAAAATACGATTTGATGAAAAAGCCACATCAAAAATGGAATATCTTGCAGCGCTGACGCAGACTAAACAATCTACGGTCCTTGTCGAAAACATGAAGCGAGATTATTCTATTGCGATACAAAATTTCAATGTTTGGTTTGTTTCAGACACTCTTTTTACTGTCGACGATGATTTGAATTTAGATGTAAACAGAATCGCCGATTATGAGAGCAACGTTTCACTCAATCATCCACTTTTGCAACTCTCACAGCAGCAGGTATCACTGGCAGACGATGAAATTAAATTAAAAAAAATTGCATTTCTGCCCAAATTCTATGTTGAATATGGGAGTCAAAAAATAGGAAACCGTACAGGATATCATTCTTATCAAATCGGTATGAGCATTCCCCTCTTTTTTGGAGCCTCATCCGCCCGCATAAAGTCTGCCCGTATTGAGAAAGAAATTGCACGTGAGAACTATCTGCAAAAACAACAAGAAATAAATACGGCTTATCATACAATGCAGGAAGAATATGCCAAATGGTATTCTTCCTGTCGTTATTACCAGAATGCCGCTTTGCCTACGGCACGAGAACAGCGTGAAATGGCTATGAAAATCTATCAAGAAGGAGGAATGGATTATCTGGCTTTCATTCAAAATTTAAAAGACGCCGTGCAGGTGGAAACAGATTATTGGAAAGCATTTGGGAACTGTTTGCAGGCTCAATTTAAATTGGAATACTTTAAACAATCATCAAAATGAAATCACATATATATATTAGCATCAGCATTTTATTATTATTCAGTTCTTGTGGAAACAAAGTTGGAACTACAGAAAAACAAACACAAGAAAATTGTCCAGATACAGCTAATGAGGAAGTCACCCTGTCCGCTATTCAAATGAAAAGACTTGGCGTTGTTGTGGATTCTTTGCAGAAGCATCTTTTTTCAGATCAGATAGAAACAAATGGCGAACTTAGTGTACTGCCGCAAGACCAAGCGGCGGTATCAACTCCTATCGGAGCAAACATCTCATCTATTTGTGTTTATGAAGGCCAAAAGGTTCAGAAAGGACAAACGTTAGCTTTTCTTAGTCATCCTGATTTACTTAATTTACAAACGCGTTATATAGATGCTTGCAGTCAGCTTGAATATACCGAAAAAGAATATTCACGCCAGAAAGTTCTTTTTAACCAAAATGCCGGCTCAGGCCGGGATTATCAGAAAATACGTTCGGATTATTATTCCTTGCGTGCAGACGTGCGCAATTTGGAAGCTCAACTTGCAATGCTGCATCTTCCTCCTGAAGTTATTCGACGTGGTAAATTATATCGGAATGTACCACTAAAAAGCCCTATTAATGGTTATGTCGATCGTGTAAATGCCAAAACAGGACAGTTTGTAGATCCTCAGGCAACAATTTTTGCGATTATCAACAATCATCATATTTTTGCAGACATGATGGTGTATGAAAAGGACGTAATTAAACTGAAGGTCGGACAACAAGTGCTACTTTCCGTACAGTCACTTCCTAAAAAAATCATTACAGCCAAGGTTTTTTCCGTGGGTAAGACCTTAGAACCGAATCCTAAAGCAGTTCATGTGCACGCTCTTATTGACAACAAATACAATCTTATTTCCGGGATGTATGTAAAAGGTAAAATCATTACAGGACATAAACTTGTATTCTCCTTACCGGACGAAGGTCTTATTGAAGAAGACGGTAAACAATATATTTTTGTTGGTCGTGGTAATAAATTTCGTCCTATAGAAGTTACAACAGAACGTCAAGAAAATGGTTGGACAGAAATTACTCTTTCCTCACCGTTATCTTCCGGAGAATTGGTTGCTCAAAACAATGCATACTATCTGATGTCAGAAATGAAAAAAGGAGAAACAGGAGAAGAATAAGGATTCCCAATGTAAAGATGAATTAGAAAATAATATATTTGTAAGGCAAGGCCGAAATGTACATAATAAATACAAGGCATACCTTACAAATATAACAACATTTATTCTATGAGAACGACTATGATGAACTTTTTAGACGCGAATTTCCAGGCATTTATGTAAAAGCAGCGTACACAAAGAATGGTTGGATATTTAGAGATTACAGATTTGAAAAAGAATTTTGATTTACATAAAGTCCATTGCGGTTCTGCTTAAAAAAGTAATGGGTTATGTACTTTGTGATTAATTCGGAACTTTCACAATTTCAAAATTTTGTTTTTCTGTAAAATTGCTTTAACTTTGTCATTAAAAATCTGAGATTATGAAAAAGCTCTTTTGGCTTTTATGTTTTTTTATAAGTAGCACAACCATCAGTGCACACAATCGAATTGTCTATTTGGATTTGCGTAAGCTGCTAACTGTTAATTATCGGGACAGTCTGCAACTGCTTTCGGTATGGGATGAAATACATACTGTAAGTACCTTGCAAGGTGTTGTGAATCGGAAATGCCCGCAACTCTATATTAATTACGTAACAGATAATACCCGTCAAATAGATTCCTACTGGTGGCAAAAATATCGTTGTAAAGGAGAATGGCTTTCTGGTCGTGATACGTTGGCCTGCCAATCTGTGGAAGAAGTTGTAACTTATTTTTCCAATCAGGTGAAGGGACTTGTAGTTTATGATTCCAACGTAGCTTCTACCAGCAATGTGGCATCGGCCGTAGCTGGTATTGAGCATTTAATTGCTGTCCGTTATGATGCACGCCCCACGTCACTATATACTCGCTTGACGAGGGAAAATCTGCATCTTCAAGTTAAAGTTTGGCTTGTAAATCCCGACGGGACTTCTCTTTTTACAGGACACGGACTTTTACCAAATTGTAGTCGTGCGTCTTCGGGCTCTATCAAAAACGACCCCTATCTGTGGTTTATAGAAAAATACATGAAGACGGGACGTTGTAATGCTCAATATGCGGGTTATTATATTGATCAGAAATGGCGTGACATGCCGGAGCGTGCCAATTATAATCATCATCAATTAACCAATCATGATTTTTTTGTCAGTCGGGGAGGATTTTTTTTCGATCTTTCACCTTGGCCTGACGAACCTGCTACAGATGAGCCTTCACAAAAACCGGGAACAGATTATCAAACTCTAAAAGAATTACTTTCTGAGGCTTATAGACTCAATCGAGGTAAGCATTTTTGCTATATCGGAGGATTTCCTGCCTGGGCATATAAATATACAAAACACGCGGGTGGACAACATGAAGATGTTGCCACGGAATGGACTTTTTCAACACTAATAGGAGCTTATAATGCTTTTGAGGATGCCGATGCCATTGGTTATGGTGCATTGGCCAATGCGTCTTTTTGGCAACATTTCCCTCTAAAAAAACATTATCCACAGCATTGGACGACACAAAAAAGATTACAGGAACGCGGATTAATAGATCGTAGTGGCAAGGTTGTAACTGCTAATCGAAATTACATGATTTTTTATGTCGGCGATTATGATGCTTCTTCTTGGGTTTACCAACGAACAAGTGATATTTGGGGAGATTCTGCACGAGGAAAGTTGCCGTTGATGTGGTGTGTAAGTCCAGTTCTACAGGAACGGGTTCCAATGGTACTTGATAATTTTCGACGCACTGCAACTTCGAATGATTATTTTGCCGCTGCGGATAATGGTGCAGGATATTTGATGCCTGGAATGCTGCAAAGCCCGCGCCCATTGTCTGGACTGCCAGACGGACTCGATGCATGGGCTCGTCATTGCAGTCAATACTATCGTAAATGGGGACTTTCTATTTCCGGATTTATCATTGATGGAGACGGTCCCGCACTTTCACCTCGTGGTTTGGACTGTTATGCATCATTTAGTCCGAATGGCATTGTACCCCAAAAATCGCCTCTCGCCTTACTTTATCGAAATATGCCTATTTTGCGCTCAGATTATGATGTCAATGATGCGGATCCACACAAAGCTGCACAACTTATTGTGAATCGGGTGCACGATCGCGGAATTCCTTTCCATTGGTTTCGTACCATTTTAAAGAAGCCTCAATGGCATATGGAGGTGATGGAGGAAGTGAAACGTCTGGACCCGAGTATAGAACTACTAGATGCTCCTGCATTTTTTGAACTTCTACGTCAGTTTCTTAAGCAAAACCCTACAACTTCGGACAATCTTAAATAGACGTCATAAAAAAACGAATCTGAGAAATCAAAGTTTTCAAGAATTTTCAAAATAAATTCATAAACAAATGATCACGCCACAATTGTTAGAGATACGTGCAAAAAAAAGCTGGATATTTTTACGGTGTTTTTATTTATTTTGAAAATCGGTCAATGGCGTAAGGACTGTTTTAAAATATACTTGTTACATTTTTTACGAGTAGCGACATAGTTTCAACAAATGGCCTCTTGTTTTTTACAAATACGAACATCTGAAAGACACTTTGCATCGCATGGATTATAAGTAACAAATGATAGGCAAACGCTGACAAACAGCAGGTAATTAGGAGTTGCGATGATTTACAAACCGGATAAATAAAGCCAGCGTAAGATTCAATTTTCGGGATACATTTAACTGAAAAAAAATGAATTCTTTCTGCTAGTTTTTCCCGAATAAGTGGAATAATCAAATTTGTGACTCCGCTGGGATTCAAACCCAGGACCTTCAGAACCGGAATCTGACGCTCTATTCAGCTAAGCTACGGAGCCTTTCACGTCTGCAAAAGTACAATATTTGTTTTAATCGTTGCTGTTTTTGCAGAAGTTTATTTTTGTTTATCTTTATCAGACGTTATTTGTTCGCCTTTTAGGATGGGTAAACTGATGTGGTATTTTACGGCCAGAATACGAATAGCAATGATCATGACACCTCCAATTATTGCTGAAACGTCTGTGCTTAAGCCCAAAAAATTACATCCACAAAAAATGAGTCCGCCAACGATGCATGCAATGGCATATATTTCTTTGCGAAAGATGAGAGGTACTTCATTGATCAGAACGTCCCGCAAAACACCACCGGCAGCTCCAGTTATGGATCCCATGATAATGGCTACCCAATAGGGGAACCCCAGAGAAAGCGTTTTTTCCATTCCGGTAATGGTGAAAAGAGCCAAACCGATCGTGTCAAACAGGAACCATGTGTTATTTTGTCTTACAAGGCGTTTGCGAAAAATAACGACCCAGAAAAGAGCAAAAGCAGAAAAGATAAGATAAATAGGATTTGTCATCCAAAAAGGAGTCACCCCGAGGAATACATCCCGCAAAGTACCTCCTCCAATAGCGGTAGTAACACCGACGACATATGCGCCAAACCAATCAAAACGCTTGGCCGAGGCCAAACGCGTACCGGAAATGGCAAAAGCCATGGTACCTACAAAGTCGAAAATCTGGTAAAGGGTAGGCCACACCATTTTCTAACATACCTTATTAATGGGGTTCCCAGCAAGAAAAGCTCGAATATTATTTTCACAAATGTGAACCAAACGATGACGCGCTTCGAGTGAAGCCCATGCAATATGAGGCGTGAGGTAAACGTGCGGTGATTGCAATAAAGGGCAATCCGAATCGGGCGGTTCCACATTAAGTACATCAGCAGCGAAAGCACCCAAACGTTTTTCACGCAATGCGTCGGCCACGGCCAACTCATCTACAAGACCTCCTCGCGCAGTGTTGATTAAAATGGAGGACGGCTTCATGAGAGCTAGAGTGTTTTTGTTAATCATTTGAAAGGTTTCCGATTTTTGTGGACAATGAAGAGTCACGATATCAGCACCAGAGAACAGTTCTGAAAAATTTTTCTTTTGTACTCCTTCTGGAAGTTCATCCTGCGATTTGGATGAAAGAGACCAAACTTTCAACCCCATAGCAAGAGCAATATGAGCTACAGACGTTCCGATATGCCCCATACCGACAATACCCATTACTTTTCCGAACAATTCAATCGTAGGTTCTTCTTGATAACAGAAATCAGGGGACATAGACCAACGTCCCTTACGATTTTCTTCTGCATAAAAACCTACATGATTTGTGACATGAAGTAAAAGAGCAAAAACCATTTGAGCTACCGACTGAGAACTATAATCAGGAACATTACAAACCACAATACCTTGCTTGGCTGCAGCTTCAATATCCACAATATTATAACCTGTTGCAGATACGCAGACCATACGCAAATTTGGTAATTGCGCCAATAGGTTTGCTGTCAATTTTACCTTATTAATGATGAGAATATCGGCATTCTTACTCCGCTCTAACACGTCTTCAGGAAAGGTACGTGGATAATCCGTTACTTTTCCAAAACGCTCAAAAAGCGATAAGTCCAAATCCCCCGGATTCATCGCAAAACTGTCTAAAAAAACCAAATGCATCATTTCTTTTTTTATTTTCCCGGCATAAAATTGAATTCACGTACACCAACCAGTTGATCATAACGTCCGCCTTCCGGACGAAAGTAAACCATAATGGTATATTTGTTTTCTGTTTGATAAAAATCACCTTCCACAGTTTTCGTTTCACCGGCTTCTACTCCTTTAGGTAAATATAGATATAAATAATTATAGTATCCCTGTTTCAATAAAATGGCATTTTCATAAGCTTGTGACTGTTCGTTGTAGGTCATTTTGAAAGCAGGAAGAAAACGATCATTACTCAAGGCTCCGCTTATATAAATGTCTCCATCTGCTTCTGGTGCGTGTTTCAAGCTAAAATGAACCAGAACATAATCGCTCTGTATATCAAAATCATCATATTCCTGTGTGCGGATATAAAAAGCACCGTCTTGATCTTCGTCATAAATATAATTACGGCGATCTTTAGCCTGATAAAGTTCGGCATGAAAATAAGGAGCAAACCATCGTATGTTGTCGATGCCCAAGGAACCAATATGTAGGTTTGTCAGTTCAAATTTACGATATTCGTTCGCTGCTTTGAAAATCAAATCCTTGGCATATTTCCACTGAATATCTGATGGCGTAAAAAAATCCGGTTTAGGGTTAATCGCAGCAATGTCCCAGCGGTTGTTTTGAAGGACTACTGTTTTAAGCTCCGTGTCAGGATTCGTCAGACCCAGTTTCTCTGCATTGACATTAAACTTTACCTGTTGATGTTCTAGTTCTTTATCAATATCGGTATTTGTAGTAACTGTAGCCGATATGACAGTTTGGTCGTCCACAACGCTAAAACAAACGCAAGCAACATCTTGCTGTTCATCGTCGTCAAAAATCGTTATACGATAATTACCTGATTTTGTTACGCCTATGCGGTTATTTGGGAAAGTAAATGCATAGTGAGTATAAAGAACTGTCGTATTGACACTTTTTTCGTATTTGTCTATCGGTTGATCACTTGTTTCTCCCCGCATATAGTCTGACTCAAAAAGTTGCTCATTTTTTTGCCAATCGAAATTACACAACTCTACTTTATAGCGGTAACGATGGTATTCGTGGGTCAAATCATCAAAAGATATATTCAAATAGTCCGCCGATCCCAACAACAATAATGGTGACTGATTCCATTTTCCATTCACCATAATCTGAAGCGTATGAATCCTATTCAGTTTGATTTCATTCCGTTGTGCAAATAGATAAGAACTCATCAAAAGAAACAGGCAGAGTAATATTTTTTTATTCATACTGCAAAAATACATAGGATTTTAATAATTGCATCATAAAATCCAGCATTATTATAAGTTGTGTCAACTTTTTTATTGTAACTTCGCATTCGGAAAGATTTCATAAAAACGATGAAAAAAGTCTTTATTATATTTCTCTTTTTTGTATGTGCCCTCTCTCTTCGAGCCGAGATCTTGGGTACTCTCTATCAACGCAAAGACTCTATAAAAATAGAATCCATACTACGAGATGCACGTACAGTATCAACCAAAGACAATATTATCTTGTTTTTTGCTCGTAAATTCATTGGTATTCCTTACGGTGCTGCAACATTAGAAGCTTCTAACGGAGAAGAACGGTTGACTTTTACACTCGATAAATTGGACTGCACAACATTTGTTGATGCCGTAACCGCTCTTACACTTACCTATCGCCATGGGCAAAGGAATTTTAAAGACTTTTGTTCATGGTTACAAAAAATACGTTATCGCGACGGCATTATTGATGGGTATCCTTCACGTCTCCACTATTACTCTTCTTGGATTCTAAATGGAGAAAAATATGGTTATGTTCACGAGATTGGACCGAATGACAATCCACATGTTTCCCCATTTACAAGTATTCAAAAGCTGAACATTTTTTTTATGTCTTATCACCCCGATTTATATCCGGCATTGGTAAAACATCCTGCCTACGTATCACAGATTCGTCAGACAGAACGCGAGCTTACCGGCCGCAGCGTTCGTTACATTCCCATTAAAGCCTTAGGGGGCTCTAAATTATTGCTTGATTCTGTTCACGATGGCGACATTCTAGCTTTGGTAACAAAACGTGGAGGTCTTGATGTGAGCCATTTGGGATTTGCAGTTTGGGGAGAGGATGGAAAATTGCATTTGCTCAATGCTTCCAGCTTGCATCATCAAGTGACACTAGAAAGAATCCCTCTACAAACTTACATGAAGACACAACGTCTTCAACTTGGTGTGCGCGTTATTCGTATTAAATGAGACAACTATTCATGGTATAACTTTAAACTTTTAAAATGAAATTATTTAAACACTTTCAATGGCTCGTTTTTGTCCTACTAATAGTTTTTGGCACTACAAATTTCAATAGTATTTATGGAAAACACCTACCAGATTATCACGATATGGTATTGCTTTATGGTGGGGGCAGCCATCGTACTCATATCTGGAATTTGGATTATGTAAATCCTTACGTAACCTACGTTGACGAAAACAATCAGGAACATTGGTTATTTGATGCTTTTCTTTTTATTGAATTTTATAATGGAACAAATAAGATGTTTGCTTCCGGCTATCATCATCTGCCAGCCAATAAAGCGGACTGGAAAAAACTTGCTGATTATTATTTACAGCGTGAAACAGCAATGGGTGCATTGGATCAATCTATTTCAGCTGCAAAGAAAAGAATGGGAAACCCACCTACAAAACGAAAAGTAATTGTAGGTGTCCCTGAACCAATCAAAAATCAAAAAGATTGGGGCAGTCTTGACAATGGACATATTATAGACTTTACAAATGATAAAGATAGAATAGACGCTTGCAAATGGTATATTGACTATGTTCGTACAAAATTTAAAGCGATGAAATATAAGAACATAGAACTTGCTGGTTTCTATTGGATCGCTGAAGAAGCTACAAATACGAGTACCATTATAAACCAGTTGGGTGCCTATATGAACAAACTGAATTACACATACAATTGGATTCCGTATTTTAGATCTGACGGTTATGATCAATGGAAAAAATTAGGTTTCAATTATGCCTATCTACAACCAAATTATTTCTTTAATGACAGCACACCTCTTTCACAGTTGAATGAAGCATGCAAATTGGCAAAAGATTATGACATGGATATGGAAATGGAGTTTGATGAAAGAGTTTCAGAAGGATGGGGTTATCGTTTGACTAATTATATGAAAGCATTTAAGGATAATGACATTTGGAAAACGCGCAGACTCGCTTACTATCAAGGTGATGTAGCTCTTTATCAGCTTTACAAGTCTAATAAAGAAGAAGATAAAAAACTATATCACCAATTTTGTAAGTTTGTGATAGAACATCCTATACATTAACAGATATCCAGTTAATAATACTTCACAGCATTTAGTTTTTCCTGCTCTTTTTTGCGTTCTTCATCTTTTTTCAAAAGAGAAAAATAATGGAAATATTGGGGCATAGCCCATATCAGAGAAGAAAAATGGACAATAGAAAGCAACGCCAACGACAATATAAAATGCCATACGTAAACAGACACGGGTAAATCTGTTGGGTCGCCTAAAGATAAAGCCTCATTTGATGCAGCTATAGTTAAGTTTAAAATAAATATTGGCAAATAACAAACTACAAAAATCAGCAGAAAAACGCAAAGACTAATAAACAACAAAATCAAAGTGGAACCATAATAATGTTTTGCAGACTTGAAACCTTTGACAATTGACTGAAAAAATCCACAGTCACCATATTGAAGCTGATTAAGACTTAAATTGAATGGAACAATCAATAGTAGTGCAATAGAAAGGACCACAAAGAGCATATAAACGAGCTTTATATGTAAAAAAACAGCCAATGCAATCAATGCACACAAAATTACAACTTGTAAAAATAGTAAATAAAAAACAGGAAGTGCACCAAGCAAAACCGTCTTCATGTCTTTTTTCCAATGTAATCGGCTTACTATATTTGTTTGTTGATAATTTTTCATTATTTCCTTTAATCCTTGACGGAGAACAGCCGTAAAATATGTAACAAGAAGAATGGAAAAACCTGAGAGAACCATTACAAAGTGTTCTCCAATATGCCTAAAAATAATAAAAACAAAAGCTAATAACAGTCCCGTTGCCACAGCAGGAGAGAAGAGCGAAACAATGAAAGTCTTTATGTTAGAAGTTAGAAATTCAAGCGCCTCATTAAAATTTGCCCGATAACTACGACTTTTTGAAAGAACATAAACGGATTTCTTCTCTTTTAAATTTTTCATAATTTTCTTTTTTTGCTTGGCAAAGATACAGAAAAATGACTATCTTTGTACCGCATGATAGAGAAATTAACAACAGTTCAATGGGGTTTTATTGGCTGTGGCGAAGTGACCGAAAAAAAGAGCGGTCCGGCATTCAGTTTGATAGACGGTTCTAAGGTTGTTGCCGTAATGAGCCGTACAAAGGAAAAAGCGCGTTCGTATGCAGAACGTCACCAAATAAGGAAATGGTACACAGACCCACAAGAACTCATTGATGATCCTGATGTAAACGCTGTTTATATTGCCACCCCCCCTTCTACACATGCCACTTATTCTATTATGGCAATGAAATCAGGGAAACCTGTTTATGTTGAAAAACCACTGTCATCAAATTATGAGGATTGTAATAGAATCAATCGCATTTCTGAAAAAACAGGCGTACCTTGTTTTGTAGCTTATTATAGACGCTTTCTTCCATATTTTCAGAAAGTAAAAGGATTAATAGATAACGGAACTATTGGTACCGTTCTTAATGTACAGATACGTTTTTCCGTCCCGCCACGTGACTTGGACTACAATCGGACTAATTTGCCTTGGCGTGTACAACCAGATATTGCAGGTGGGGGCTATTTTTATGATTTGGCTCCTCACCAAATTGACTTGTTACAATGCATTTTGGGTCCTATTATAGAAGCAAAAGGATATAGTGCAAATCGTGGCGGACTCTATGAAACTGAAGATGATGTCAGTGCCTGCTTCCGTTTTGCAAGCGGTTTACCAGGTTCTGGCTCATGGTGTTTCGTAGGTCATGAATCTGCAAAAATGGACCGTATTGAAATTATTGGAAACAAAGGTCAGATTTGTTTTTCAGTATTTACCTATGATCCCATTACACTGCATACAGAACGAGGTCGTGAAGAAATAATTATTGAGAATCCTCCTCACATTCAATTACCTCTTATTAAGCTGGTCGTAGAGCATTTACAACAAAAATCTATTTGTACATGCGACAGTGTCAGTGCCACTTCTGTGAATTGGGTGGTTGATCGCATATTGGGAAAACTTTAATGTGAATCATGTGCAGATTTACCCTTGCGCTATTTCTTATTTTTAGTAATTTTAGCGTCCTGTCAAAGGCTCAGGATCTTTCTTCTTTTAAACAAGACAGTACTACTGTCAACAATCAGAGAAGATCTTTTTTTTACAGTTTTGTAAAGAAGCTCACAGCAGTTGACACAAATTATATTTTGCCTAACCGCTATTATGCTAGTACGATGATATTGGGAGAAAAGCAATATAGTTTTTTCTCTCTAAGAACAAAAAACAGAGAAGAAGGAGATCAAGAATTACTTTTTTCCCCAAATTCGCCATTTAGAATAGGTCCATATATTGGTTATAGTCTGTTTTTCTTAGGTTATACATTTGATTTTGGTGCCAGAAAATCTTCTTTCGATCGTACAAATTTTTCAATCAGTCTTTATTCACGACTTATTGGCGTTGATTATGTATATGAATCTGGCATGAAAAATTATAAAATTAAAAGTGTAAGTGGATTTGGCGATAATATAGCCAAAGAGGTAAAAGACATTCCTTTTTCTGGAATGAGCACCTATATGATGAATTTACACATTTATTATCTTTTCAATAACAAACATTTTTCATATCCCGCAGCTTATAGTCAGTCAACTATTCAAAAACGTAGTTCTGGCAGTTTTATTCTTGGGTTTAATTATACCAAAGAAAAAATCAATTTTGATTATACCCAATTGCCTAATGTTCTACTTAAGGATGAGAAAGGTAACAATGTATTCTGTGACGAACTCAAAATCAGCAATGTCCGATACCGTGATTATAGCTTCAGCATTGGTTACGGTTACAATTGGGCTTTTCGCAAGAACTTTCTTGCCAATCTAACTTTTTCTCCTACAATAGGTTATAATTTATCTGAAGGAGAAAAATTCAATGCAAAAGAATATTTGTTTGATCTGGATGCACTCAACTTTGATTTTATTTCGCGTGCTTCAATTGTTTGGAACAATTCCAAATACTTTGCAGGTATTGCAATGGTGGCCCATACTTACAGCTATAAAAAACCTACTTTTTCGATTCGCAATTCTCTCGTTACAGCGAGTATTTATGCTGGGCTCAACTTTATGAAGAAAAGGAAATACAAAAACAAATGAATACCGAAATTCCGATAGAAAAACACCCACTCAAACCATTTTTACCCATTGGAAGCAAAATACTTATGTTGGGTAGCTTTCCTCCGCAGCGTAAACGATGGTCAATGGATTTCTTTTATCCTAATATTCAAAATGACATGTGGCGCATCTTTGGTTTGATTTTTCATGAAGAAAAGAATTTCTTTTATGATCTTCAGACAAAAAGTTTCCGACAACCTTTGATAGAAGCGTTTTTAAGGGAAAAAGGTATCGGTATTTTTGATACGGCCATAAGTGTACGCCGTCTGAAAAACAATGCATCAGACCAGTTCCTGGAAATTGTAAAACCTACAGATTTACAACAGCTTCTTAACCAAATACCGACCTGCAAGACTATTGTTACTACCGGTAAGCTTGCAACAGAAGTAACAACAAGTCAGTTTGGAACTGACATGATAAGAGTCGGCACGAGTATTCATGTTCTTTCACCTGATATTAACATTTATCGCATGCCCAGCAGTAGTCGCAGTTATCCGCTTACTCTTGAAAAGAAAGCTGCAATATATCGTCAAATGTTTGAACAGGAGCACCTGCTTTAAGATCCTACAGAAAAGTAACGGCCTGCTCTAAATAATATTTGTCAATGTCATCAAATGTGCTAATTTCAGTACTGTCAATGTCTAGCACTGCAATGATTTCACCATGTTTATTTTTAACAGGTACCACAATTTCACTTTTTGATAGACTTGAGCAGGCAATATGTCCATGAAACATTTCAACATCAGGCACAATAATAGTTTCGGCGCGTTGCCATGCCATACCGCAAACGCCTTTACCTCGTCCAATATGCGTGCATGCAATATCTCCTTGAAAAGGTCCCAGCAATAATTCTCCTAAAACGACACGATAAAAGCCTGTCCAGAAAAACTTCAGTTCTTCATGAAGCAGTGCAGCAAATACAGACATTTTTACAATCATATCTGTTTCTCCATTTAGAAGAACTTCCAATTGAGGAAGGAAAGCTTTATAGCAATTAATCTTCTCGTTATTATTCATGCCAGTCTTTTAATAAGTCGGGACGTAGGCGTTTCGTTCGTTCATACGCTTGATTAAAATCCCATTCTTTTATTTTTGCTTCATTTCCATTCAATAAGACATCAGGAACTTTCCAACCCTTATAATCTGCTGGTCTGGAATAAATCGGTGCAGCCAGAAGTCCATCTTGAAAAGAGTCTGAGAGTGCGCTCTGGTCATCTCCAACCACGCCTGGGACTATTCTTACTACTGCATCAGTAATAATGGCAGCTGCCAATTCTCCTCCAGTGAGAACATAGTCTCCCACACTGATTTCTTTTGTAATGAGATGCTCACGTATTCTGAAATCAATACCCTTATAATGCCCGCAAAGTATAATTAAATTTTTGGCCATAGATAGGTTATTGGCCATTTTTTGATTGAATTGTTCACCATCAGGTGAGGTGTATATAATTTCATCATACTTTCTTTCTGCTTTTAAAGAAGAAATACAGTCGTCAATAGGTTGACACTGCATAACCATACCCGCAAAACCACCAAAAGGGTAATCGTCTACACGCCGATGTTTATCGTGCGTATAATCCCGGAGATTGTGAATACAGATTTCGGCTAGACCTTTTTTTTGCGCACGCGCCAAGATGGATTGATTTACAAATCCATCCAAAATCTCGGGAAGTACTGTAATGATATCGATTCTCATTCCTGAATTTTTCGCAAAAATACAAATTTAATTGCAGATTTTATTCTAAATTTGAACCATAAATAGATTCTTGATGGACGGAAAACAACGAATTCTTCAGTTACGCGATGAACTTCATCGCTATAACTATTTATATTATGTAAAAAATGCACCTATCATTAGCGACAAGGAGTTTGATGAAAAAATGCATGAACTCATGGAGTTGGAAGCAACCCATCCCGAAATGACAGATCCCAATTCACCTTCGCAGCGTGTAGGTAGCGATATTAGCAATGATTTTTCACAAATAGAACACAACTATCCCATGCTCTCGCTCGCCAACACTTATAATCGCAATGATGTAGAGGCTTTTTTCAACAGAGTAGAAAATGGGCTCAACGGAGAAATGTTTGAAATATGCTGCGAATTGAAATTTGATGGTCTTTCCATTTCGATTACTTACGAAAACGGTCGGCTTGTACGTGCCGTAACGCGAGGTGATGGCGTACGAGGTGATGACGTTACAGCTAATGTTAAAACGATTCGCAGCATTCCATTGAAGTTGCAAGGAAATTACCTTCCGTCCTTTGAAATTCGTGGAGAAATTTTGATGCCATGGACAAGTTTTGAATATTTGAATGAAGAACGTGCCAAGCACGAAGAACCCCTTTTTGCAAACCCACGTAATGCTGCCTCTGGCACATTAAAGAGCAAAAACTCTGCGGTTGTAGCGCAACGTAAATTGGATGCCTATTTTTATTATTTGCTCGGGGAAAAATTACCCTATAACAACCATTACGAAAATATCCAAGAGGTAGGAAGATGGGGATTTAAAGTATCAGAGTCCATGTGTGTGGTACACACGATAGATAAAATTTTTAGATTTATTGATTACTGGGATAAAGAGCGAAGTCACTTACCTGTGGCTACTGATGGCATTGTTCTCAAAGTGAATGATCTGCTACAGCAACAAAAGTTAGGCTATACTGCAAAAACACCGCGTTGGGCAATTGCTTATAAATTTCAGGCTGAGCGCGCATGTACACGCCTTGATGATGTGGTTTATCAGGTAGGGCGCACCGGAGCTGTTACTCCTGTAGCCCAAATGGAGCCCGTTTTATTGGCAGGCACAGTAGTTAAACGGGCCTCCCTTCACAATCAGGATATTATGGAACAGTTTGACTTGCATCGCGGTGATATGGTTTACGTGGAAAAAGCCGGAGAGATTATACCTCAGATTGTGGGTGTTAATAAAGAGGCGCGCAGTGTTTTTCTTGGAGAAAAAATAAAATTTATTACTTGCTGCCCGGAATGCGGAACGCCGTTGGTTCGATATAAAGGAGAAGCAGCGTTTTACTGCCCAAACGACGCAACTTGTCCCCCTCAAATTAAAGGAAAAATTGAACACTTCATTAGTCGGGATGCCATGAATATCGAATCTTTGGGCCCTGAAACCGTAGACGATTATTTTCAACGTGAACTGATTCACGACGCCGCAGATTTATATACCTTAAAGATCGAAGATCTCGCAGGCTCTGAAGGTACTAAAATAAAATCGGCACAGAAAATTATTGATGGCATCGAAGATAGTAAAAATATACCTTTTGAAAACTCACTCTATGCTCTGGGCATTCGTTTTGTAGGCAAAGTGGTTGCCAAAAGCATAGCACGTCATTTTAAAAATATTGATGCACTTCTTGAAGCACATTTAGAAGATTTTCTTTGTGTCGATGGAGTAGGAGAAGTAATTGCAAATAGTATTATTTCCTATTTTCACCAAGAAAAAAATTTGAATCTAATTCATCGCTTGCATGAGGCTGGTATATGTTTTGAAATCAAAGACAGCGAAGGACCCGTTTCCGATAAATTGAAAGGTAAAATGATTGTTATCAGTGGTGTTTTCGAAAAATATTCCAGAGAGGAATATAAAGCCATGATTGAAAACTATGGAGGAAAGAATGTAAGTAATATTTCTTCAAAAACGAGTTTTATACTGGCCGGTAGCAACATGGGACCTTCTAAACTCGAAAAAGCACAACACCTGGGAGTTCCTATCATTTCTGAAGATGATTTTTTAACTATGATCAAATGAGAATGAAACAAAATGTTGGAAACAATGGATAAATGATTATTTTTTGTTGTAATTTTGCGTTTCAAGAAAGCATTATTGAAATTAGTAAAGATGAAAAATATATTTAAAGGACTTGGAATTGCTCTTATCACACCTTTTCAAGACAATGGAGAAGTGGATTACGAAGCCTTGGAAAAACTTATAGAATATCAACTTTCCTGTGGAGTTGACTTTCTCTGTATACTTGGTTCAACAGCAGAAACTCCATGTCTTACAAACGCCGAAAAAATTAATATAAAGAATTTTGCAGTAGAAAAAGTTAAAGGTAATATACCCATTCTTCTTGGAATGGGTGGCAACTGTACACGTGCTTTGATAGATGAAATTAATGATTTCGATTTTAAAGGAGTTGATGGTATTCTATCGGTATGTCCTTATTATAATAAACCTTCACAAGAAGGTATCTTCTGCCATTACAAAGCGGTGTCTGAAGTTTCAAATCTCCCCATTGTAATTTATAATGTGCCAGGGCGTACTGGTGACAATATTACAAGTAAAACAACCTTGCGTATTGCGCATGAGTTGGATAATGTGGTTGCCATAAAAGAGGCGTCCGGGATAATAGGTCAAATTGATGAGATTCTGAAAAATAAGCCTGAAAACTTCGATGTCATTAGCGGGGATGACTCCATTACATATGAGTTATTATCAATAGGTGCTCAGGGTGTTATTTCGGTCATTGGCAATGCTCTTCCTATACACTTTGGAAAAATGGTTCACGAAGCTATGGTCGGGAGATTTGAAAATGCCTTACCTATTCATCACCAACTAAGCGAAATTTATAAACTTCTCTCAGTAGACGGCAACCCATCTGGTATAAAGTCACTCTTAGCTGATATGAAACTATGTGAAAATATTCTCCGTCTGCCACTCGTTCCTGCTACAAAAGAAACTGAAAAAGCCCTTATGAAAGAATATCGGCAAATTTCTATACAGAAATAATAAAAAATCAATATAATAATTATGAGCGGGGCTAGAAAGTATTTATTTTTAGCCCTGCTCATTTTCTATTCATGAAATACTATTAAAAGAGAATTTTATGACAAACATTTAATCTATTTGTTTTGTATTTTCAACCAGAAAAACAAGTTATATTTTCAAACCGTATAAAATGGTTCATCCGAGAAATGCATAGTTTTTGTCATGCAAAGCAAGAATCTTTAGTTCAAAGAACTTTTGATCTCTATATCCAAAGGCTTGCCTTTTCATCGTTTTTATTTTATTTGTCTTGTCCTAAATTAGCGTTACACAAAAGAAGTAATGTAATGAAGCATTAAATTTACAGTATTATAGTAATGATTATCAGCATGTTTTGAATAAAGAGAAAATTATACCCAGTATGACAGAGAGTTATGATCCCTATGCCAATGCCATTGCAGAAAGAGTCAATGACATATTAAAACAGGAGTTTTTACTGGAAGATTATCAAGTAAATATTCAAACAATGAAATTGATTGTAAAAGATGTTATACAGAGAATTTACAACACTAGAAGACCTCATTGGTCCTGTCACATGAAAACTCCCGAAGAATGCATCAGCAGAACAATTTGAAAATTAAAACCTATAAAAAATCTGAGAGTAGCAAGGATATCCTTACCACTCTCAGATAAAATAGATATTTTTGTCTCATAAACCTGTAACGGTTATTTAGGACTAGTCATTTTATGTGTAAAAACTATCTCAATTCGGAATTGAAACCAATAATATGACGCACTTCCTTTAAGGTTGCAGCTGCGCTTTCTTTTGCTTTCTCAGCTCCATGTCGACAAATCTCTTCAAGTAAATCCTGATTGGATGAAAATTCACGAATGCGTTCACGAATAGGTGCTATTGTGTTACACAAGTCATCTGCAATTTGTTTTTTAAGTTCACCATAGCGAATGGTACAATTCTTCCACTGTTCATCAAAATAATCGTAAACTTCTTTTGATGAACAGATTTGTAAAAACGTAAATAAATTTTGAATAATCTCCGGCTTTTCGCTGTTAGGTGTTTGTGGTCCATTGTCAGTCAACGCTTTCATCACTTTTTTACGAATGACTTTATCTTCGTCACAAAGATAAATACAGTTTCCATCACTTTTCCCCATTTTTCCGCTGCCGTCTAATCCAGGTATTTTGACAGCTTTATCTGAGAAATAGAAATTTTGCGGTTCAGGAAAAAATTCCACGTGATAAATATTGTTGAATCGGCGGGCACATTTGCGCGCCATTTCCATGTTCTGCTCCTGATCTTTTCCTACAGGAACCCATTTGGCACGATGCTGCAATATATCTGCAGCCATCAAGGTGGGGTAAGTGAGTAGCCCAGCATTTACATTGTCTGGTTGTCTACGAGCTTTTTCTTTAAATGTTGTAACACGCTCCAATTCACCTAAATATATGTTCATATTGAAGTAAAGATAAAGTTCTAGCGTTTCCCGAACATCACTTTGCACATAGAGAGTGGCTTTTTCGGGGTCGATACCACATGCCAGATATTCGGCCAAAATGGTACGTACACTTTGGCGAATGTCCTGCGGGTCAGGACATGTGGTTAAAGAGTGCCAATCAGCTATAAAAAAGTAACAGTTATATTCTTCCTGCATTTTTACAAAGCTTTTGACAGCTCCGAAATAATTTCCAAGATGCAAGTGTCCTGTTGGGCGTATTCCACTTAAAACAGTTTCCATTTTTCCATTTCCTTAATAAACGCCTACAAAATTAATAAAAAATAGCCGTTTCCACATGCTTAGCGTCTTGAAATCGGCCAATAAACATTTTAACGAAGCAACATGAAAATCATTTTTGAAATGATTTTGGTTCTTTATCCTATTAAAAGCTTCAAACAGGGTAATTGAAATAGGATTTTCCATCTCAAAATGAATAAATACGTTAAGTGATGGTTCTTTAAAAATAGAGTAACAAAAATTTGTCACAACTCAATAAAACTTGTATTTTCGCAAATGAAAATAGATATAGAAATGTAAACAATCCAAACTCTTTGGACAGCAGGTAAGTCTTTATTGGAAAATCCTTTCGGATGGGCAAGCCCCGAAACTAATTTGATGTCATGGTCTCTTAGCTCGCTTTGTTTGAAAGAATATTGTAGTGATTTGATTTTGTATACAGACTCGGAAGGGGCTCATATTCTTGTTGACAAATTACAGCTACCATATATAGAAGTAGTTGTTTGCTATGATAAATTAGAATGTCCACCTACTCATTGAGTAGAATCATTTCAAATTAAACAAGAACATAAAAAAGATCTTTTGTCAAAAGTAGAACATTTTATATCTGATAATTTAAAACTTAAAATTAGTCTCAAACTATTATTGGAAAAGGAGTTGGAACAATTATTTTTTAAAGGATTGATTTTGATGCCGAATAAAATAAACAAATAATTTTTCATCTATAAATAATATAATTATGAATAATGAAGAAAATGATACCAAGTAAGAGAGATTGATAATCTTTCCACTCAGACAAGTAGTGTAGGTTCAGGGCCTGACAACTGTATTACAGAAGCTGAATATGACAGATTATGTAAGTCTGGAGAGTTAAAAGAAAAAGTTTATGTATGTGGAAAAGGTTGGTATCTCCCACCTGTTTACGCGTATGGATGCAAATCAAGTTCTGGAAGTGGAAATCCTTGGTTTGATTTAGACTATTGGACGAACTATTTTGGTTTTAGTGGTTGTGGTTTAGGTGAACCTGATATTCATGATTTAGGTATATTTTCATGCGATCTTCCTGAAACTGGAAAAATTAAGATCGTCTTAACTATTGGTTTTCAACGTGATTCAAGAACAGGTTGGCAAAATGGTAACGGAGAAAAAGTTATATTTGAAAATTAAATACTATCTCTTATGAACAAAAAACATTTCATATTCGTCATCATTGCTTTTATTGTATTTTGTGAGGTTTCTTGTGTAAGAAAGACTTACAAATTATCTATGACACCCACATGCAAAATGTACCTAAACCATTCAAAAGACTCTATTGAATATCGACTGAAACACATGAAGTTTATTTTAAATTCTATCATGGGTGATAAAATAAATAAAAACAGCCTCAATGAAGCATTTGTACTGGTAAACTACTTACAATTGTTAGATCCTTACGATCCAACAATATATTTCTCAAAAGGACTTATTTTAGAGCGACAAGGGCATCGCGATAGAGCCATTCATTACTATCAGAAGACACGTTCTCTCTATAATGCATTGGGAGCAGACTCAATTTATTATTATGCCATTAACAGAGCAGGACTCACGTTGTGTATAGGCGGCAGAGACGCTTACAACAAAGAACTGGACGAGATTTGGAAAAAACATGAACACAATGTGTACAAAGATTGGCGTAAATGTTCTAAAGAAGGTTGGCATTTTATGTGGCACAATATGAATTTTAAGGAACTGCAATTTATGACTCTGGCTCCATGTGAAGTAGAAACGATTCACCACCAACTGTATGGATTGGAAGAAGAAGACAAAAAGTAGTTTTTGCCGTCTTCTATAAACATAGAAATCTTTATAAAAGTGTCCGGAATACTTCTAAAACAAGATTCGGACACTTTTTATTTTTGAACAGCAGACAGTTTTTATTTTTTCTGTATATTAGTCATCAAGTAAGTAAAAAACAAATTCATACGTCCACATATCATGCCATATTTCAACTTTTCAACAGGCCAAAAAGCGAGACAATCAACATTTTTTCCCATGAAATATTTTGGAGATTAAAATAAAGTTGTATCTTTGCATCGCTTTTGAAGAAACCTCGGGCGTTTAGCTCAGCTGGTTTAGAGCATCTGCCCTACAAGCAGAGGGTCGGCGGTTCGAATCCGTCAACGCCCACACGCTCATTATGCGTAGAAAAAAGATATCCGAGTTTCTTCAAAAACTTTCGGGCGTTTAGCTCAGCTGGTTTAGAGCATCTGCCCTACAAGCAGAGGGTCGGCGGTTCGAATCCGTCAACGCCCACACCAAAAGAGTCTTCAGAATGTTTTCTGAAGATTTTTTTTATTCCGAAGTGTTATATTTTTACGGCTCTGGGGGACTCACGGAGCTCACCAGTAAAAGTTGGTGGACTAAGCGTAAATGAAGCCTAAAGAGAAAGAATTTAATATCAGTTACCCCTCTAAGCTGTGCTCTAAAAGGGCTCTGTCGGTAAAGTTGGGGTATTTAACAAATTGCGGTTATTAGAAATCGCCCATTGAATGCTTCTGTCGGAGTTAATCACTTATTTCAAACTCAAGTAGAATCCAACACAGAAAGAGTATGATTTCATTATTTGGCTGAATTTCTATCAGAATATAGTGCTCCAAATAAAATGTTACTTCTCATTCTATGTGACGCGGGGCGTTTCTTGGCTCAGTAGAAAATTAGTGGGGATAAGCAAAAAGATTTATTGCTGTCCGATAAAAATATACGATATAGCTGTATTTGACTTATAGTCAATCATTTTCGGCACTTTTGTAAAAAAGGGGCTTGTCTTTTCTCCTTGTGTGAAATTGATAACAAAATGGTGAAAATGAATGATTTTATCTATTATATCGACTTAAAAGAGAAGCAAATTACCATAAAACAGCAATTTTGCTAATACACAAAAGTTTTATCGGACAGCAATAAAAAAGATTAGCAAGTCTGAAGAGAAAGAACTTAGTATCAGCTACACCTCTGAGGTTTGCTCTGAAGAGTTTGATTTTAGCATTGAAAGACTCAGCCATTGCATTAGAAGATCTATTATTATAAAAATTGAGTATATCGTCATAGTGTTCATAGAAGGTGGCTGCAATGACATTAAATGAATGAAATTCTGCTTTTTCTACATTGTTGTACCAATTGGCCATACTTAGTCTGGCTGTATCTTTGATGGTATTCTTAGCGAAAATCATTCGTAGTGAATGAGAGAGTCCATAAGCCTTTTTCAAACTAGGATATTCTGAGAATAATATCTCTGCTCGTTCTTTTTGGCTTTTACTCCATTTTCTTCCGTCTTTGAAAAGCAAGTAACGGCTTCTGCCCAGTAGCTCCTTGCGGGTGTCTCCATTTGAAAACCGTTCAGGAATATAATTTCTTCCTTGAAGTTTAGCCTCTTCCATCTCGTCATTGCATTGTTGAATGGCATCCCAACGATACTTGATGCGCAATTCTTGTACTGCATCGCAGGCAAGCTTCTGAATATGGAAACGATCGATAACGCGCTTCGCTTTTGGAAAAGCCTGACTTACAATCTTGCGCATT
>Ga0183100_1000289_pt1 | contig 52617 bp, 26 predicted proteins | sample Biomet2_FD_127789 | JGI IMG/M metagenome (GOLD analysis project Ga0183100, IMG submission 127789) | Microbial communities from bioreactor (seeded with anoxic lake sediment) at LBNL, California, USA - Biofuel metagenome 2 | ecosystem: Engineered > Bioreactor > Anaerobic > Unclassified ... | reverse complement strand
TCATTAAAATCTATAACAAATTGCTAAATATTTTGCTGAATCTGCAAGCTATTTTACCGGGAAGTGAAATTATTTTTGTGCTAATAATTACTGATAGATTGGTTTGCAAACAGGCATGGTTCTTACCTATGGTTATATAGCTACAATGCAGAATGAAAAAGTTGCTGTAGATAGCAACTATATAAAAGTAAATTATGTATTATTAAAATGAGTTTTCTGGTTTAGTAACATGCTATTTGAAATATTTAGAAAAATGAAATTTCAGATTTTTTGTCGTTGTTTTGAAGGAAGGCAGTAAAGTATTGAAAGGAAAAATATGATTGTAATACCGGCAATGGATTTATTTAAAAACAGAATAGTTAGGTTATTAAAAGGAAATATTAATGATATTACATATTATAATTTAAATCCGCTTGATCAGGCAATAATGTTTTCCAGACTTGGATTCAAAAAAATTCATATTGTAGATCTATTTGGGGCAATTTATGGTAACATAATTTGCTTCGACTTTCTTAAAACATTAAAAGATGCGTCAAGTATAGAAATTCAGTTCGGCGGGGGCATTAGAAATATCTCTGTCCTTGATAAACTTTTTTTAATAGGTATTGACAAAATCATTATTGGCTCAATGGCAATAAATGATAAACCTCTATTTGAGTCTATTCTCAAATCCTTTTCCCCTAATAGTTTTATTGTTTCAGTTGATGTGCGTGACAAAATGGTCGCTTTTAATGGCTGGACAAAAATATCTGATGTTCCGCTATTTGAACATATTGATTATTGCAAGTCTTTTGGAATTACTGAGTTCCTTTGTACTGATATTTCCAAAGATGGAACTTTGAAGGGACCAAACTCATTGCTTTATTCAGAAATAATTGACGCATACCCTGAGATTAAATTGATTGCTTCCGGAGGTATTAAGGATTTACAGGATATCAATATTTTAAAAGAATTAAAACTTTTTGGAGCTGTTACAGGTAAAGCGATATATGAGAAGAATATTGACCTGGAAGAGCTAAGTAAATTAACCGTGTAGGAGATAACCTTTTAGGGCTGACAAGGGGATATAAAAAAGAAGTACCATCCTTTATTCTATAATAGAGAATGGTACTAAAATTATTAAGCTTGAGAATTGGCATTCGTAGGTGCAGTGGCAGTTACTTTGCTCCTTTCAATCGACTGTAATGCTAAATAATTATCACCAAATTTCTTTAAGTTGTCGGATTCAGTATCATATTGGTTAAAGTGACGCTCTTCTTCCGCGACTAAACTTTCAAACAACTGTTTAGACACTGAGTCAGCATTTGCAGAACATTCATTCGCCCAGAGATTATAATCTCTTACACTGCCTTCTTCCATACCGCACGCAATTCTTAACATTTCTTTAACATCATGCACTTTTTTTACTTCCTCTGATGCAACAATATTTACATCGCCTTTCAAAAAAAGGATTCTTTCGGCTAACCTCTCTACATGCATCATTTCTTGAATTGCCGTAACTCTAAACAGATTAGATAATAAATCATATCCCTGATCATCACAATGAAAATGGAAATACATATATTGATGTACAGCTGCTAATTCATCAGCGGCAGCTTTATTTAATAATTCAATACTTTTTTCTCTCATCTTATACCCGATTTTATTTATTTATAATGGTTTATACGAAAAATATTGGTATTTATATTTAAAGTCAACCAATATTATTTGAAGTCACTTTTGTCTTAAATCTTGCCATTCTTATACTTGCGCTAATGTTCGATTATGAGTGAGCAGCTTAGTATTGAAGTAAAGTAATGTGTAAAACTATATAAGAGTTAAGGGTGTGCCCTGGTGAAATACTATCTGCCAGCGGCTGTTTTTCAGTTTCCAAATAGATGACCTTAAGGAATATGAAGTGCTTGATTCATTTTCAGGGACTGATGTATTAACAGCTCTGTATGTAACAAGAGTTACATCCTCCGATAAACAAAGAGTATTAAATTCAATTATTGAAACTTGGTTTCCTGATGTTGAATTTAGCAAGGTTTGAATTGTTTGAGCTTTGTTATAAATTTTACCGGAACTCCCGAATTCAATAAAATCATCTGAGAGAATTGAACTAAGAGTTTCCGGCGATTTACGGATATTAGAATCTAAAAGCATCTTTTCTAAGCCCAAAAGCACCTCTGCAATAGGCTCACTATTTAGTAAGTCCTTAGTCATTATACTTATTTATAAATTTGGTTAGAGTATATTGATGTTATGTAAAACTGCTTCTGAACCATTTGCTAACTCTAAAATAGAATTTCGACTTATTTTTTCTTTTGTATCAAAATTTGTTAAAAAATCATCATTCATGCGATCAACAAATAAAATCCCGCTCAGATGATCTATTTCATGTTGAATACATCTGGCCATTTTACCTTCTGCTTTAATGATCCTATCTTTACCAAATCTGTCCATATATTGTACAACAATGGATTCAAAGCGGGGGACTAATCCAAAATATCCGGGAAGCGATAAACAACCTTCATAATCTGTTTGCTCACCCTTTTCAGCAATTATATAAGGATTAACTAATTCTAAATACTCTTCCATATAATCAATCACTATGATTTTCTTTAGAATACTTACCTGTGGGGCAGCAATAGCCGCACCATCTTTACTAAGATATAAAGTTCTTGCCATTGAGTCTATTGTAGAACTAAGTCTACTGTTAAAGATATTAACAGTTACTGCTTTTTTTCGTAGTTCCGGTGCTCCGAAGGGAATTATGTTTAACTTGCGGAATTTCTTCATACTATACTATATCATTCATTATTAATAAAAATAATTATATGCAAGTTACAATAAATATAGAAAAGGCCAAAATCTTAAAAATTTATTCTTTGGAAATATTTATTGGCTAATATATTTGTTGTGGGTTCAGCTTTCAAAATTTGTTTCTTCTTTTAAGATTACTTAATTTTGTAAATAAAAAGCTTATACTGTAAGTATTTATTTTATTAAAAGTTATACGTAAATGACAAGGAAAAATATTTGAATAAGCAATTAAATATTTATTATTTCTCAGGTACCGGGAATGCAAAAAATGCGGCACTTTGGATGATTGCGGAGGCGCAAAAATACAACGTTAAAACTGAAATGATAGATATTTCCCGAATTGACAGGCGGAATATTTCCACCCCGGAGCAAGATTCAATGATAGGGTTTTCTTCTCCAACGCATGGGTTTAATTTTCCTCCGGTAATGATGAAATTTCTTCTCAGGTTCCCTAAATCAAAATTTAAAAATCCTGTTTTTATCATGAATACAAGAGGGGGGTTGAAATTTGGAAAAATATTTTTCCCCGGACTAAGCGGTATCACTCAATATTTTTACTCTTTGATGTTATTGCTTAAAGGTTATAGAGTGGTAGGAATGAGAGGTATTGATTTACCATCAAATTGGATATCGCTGCATCCCGGATTGAATAACTCTGCCATTCAACAGATATATGAAAGACGTAAGGAAACGGTACACAGATTTGCAGAGAAAATTTTTAATGGTAAAAAGGATCTGCATGCTTTGCTGGAAATTGTACAGGATTTATTAATTAGTCCGATAAGTGTGGCTTATTATATTGCCGGCCGATTTATACTTGCAAAATCATTTTACGCAAACTGCCACTGCAACAATTGTAATCTTTGCGTTGATAGTTGCCCTATAAAAGCTATTATTAAAGTTGATGGGCGCCCATTTTGGACGTATAAATGCGAAAGCTGCATGAGGTGCATGAATGACTGTCCTAACAGGGCAATTGAAACAGCCCACGGATTTATCATAGGACTCATTTATTTAATAAACATTTTTGTACTTAGTTATTTCTGGTCAGCAGTTCATCCTTTATTAAATAGATACGAAGGATTGGGTTATTGGAAATATATAAGTTGGCTTATTGAGAACGCAATTGTTATCGGGTTGTTATTTATTGCTTATAGAATACTGCACAGAATAATCAGATTTCCGGTTATTAAACAAATAATTGAATATACGTCTTTAACAAAATTTACTTTCTGGAAAAGGTATAAAATAAAAAAAATTATGAAACAGTAATTAGCACTACTGATTTATTAGCCGGTCTCCTAAAATAAACAAGTATTTTAATAAAAATAATATAACACAACTAATTAACACTATCGATAATATTATATAATAAACATTTAATCCATTACTAATGCATCTTGCAATAATTATAAGTGAGATAGGGAGATTCAGGAATAATCCGGTAACTAAACCCGGAGAATATTTCTTAAGAATTATCGATCCCGCTAAATGAGGCATAATTACATTTAAGCCCATCATACCAACAAAACCCAAATAAATATATCGATAAAAGATAGAATTATCACCTAAAAGTATATCAAACAAGGTAAGTAAATAACCTATCATAGTTACTATAATAACGGCAAAAATAAATTGGTTGCTTGCAACCGGTTTGTGGAATTTACTTGCCAATTTTGACCATTTGGGAAGCCATATAGCTTCTTCGATATTGTGAAGTGTAAATCCTAAAAGGAAAATAATCTTTAATGAAATAGCTATAGCATCATTCATTATATTCTTTCATCAAATTATAATACATCCATTTCTCTAAAATACGATTAATATTGTATTATTTGAAATAAATTGTGGTTTAATGGTATTCACACTGGCAATAAGATGGAAGATCATAGGGACATTTGATTTTGTGAAAAATAATACTAATATTAATAATGGTATAATTAAAAGAAAAACACATGGAATATTTCCCTAAAAAAATACTTTTGGTAGAAGATGAAGCGATACTTGCACTGCTTGAGAAACGCTGGCTGCAAAATGAGGGCTATGAGGTTACTCATGTTTTAAGCGGGGAAGCGGCAATACTTATTGTTAAAGAGAAGGAACAAGTATTTGATTTAATATTAATGGATATAGATTTAGGTAAAGGGATTGATGGAACCGAAGCTGCACAGGAAATTTTAAAAGAAAATGATATCCCTCTTTTGTTCTTATCTTCTCATACTGAAAAAGAAATAGTAAAGAAAACTGAAAAAATAACTTCATTTGGTTATGTTGTTAAAGGTTCAGATGAAACGGTTTTACTTGCGTCCATCAAAATGGCTTTTAAACTCTATAAGGCATATGAGGATCTTCAATTAAAAGAAAGAGCATTTGAGAATTCTCAAAAGACTCTGAGCATTATTTTGGATAGTTTTCCGGGATTAGTTTACTGGAAGAATAAAGAATTAACATATCAGGGAAGCAACAAAATTTTTGCTGATGCTGCCGGAATTTTTGAACCTGCAAAAATCAATGGGCTTAATGATTATGATTTACCATGGTCAGGGAGCGGTGCTAAACTATGCCAGGCTAACGATAAAAAAGTAATTGATACCGGTATTCCAATTATGGGCATAGTTGAATCACTTTTATCATCAAACGGTGAAACTATCTGGTATAAAACAAGTAAAGTCCCTTTAATTGATTCCGAGGGAAGAGTTATGGGCATCTTGGGTACATCTGTTGATATATCAGAACAAAAGAAACTGGCAGAGCAGCTACTTCAGGAAAAAGAGGAATTGCGTACTATTATTGATGCTTCACCTGTTTCAATATGGTATAAAGATACTAAAAATAATTTTATTAGAGTAAACAAGGCAGCGGCCATAATAACGGGTAGGGGTATAGCAGAAGTTGAAGGTAAATCTGCCGATGATATCTTCACTTTGGAAGAATCTGCTAAATATTACAAAGATGACCTTGAAGTAATAAATTCAGGTAAATCCAAAATTGGGATTATTGAGTCTGCAACAAGCACTGAAGGCTTAATTACATGGGTTAGGACTGATAAAGTACCTTGGTATGACAAAGACCATAATATTTCCGGGATAATTGCATTTGCCCAGGATATTACAGAACAAAAAAAGAATATTGAAAATCTTATTGAAATTGAGAATACACAAAGGAATTTATTTAACAGTATAAGAGATGCAATAGTTGTGACTGACAATGAAAGACATGTTCTGGACTGCAATCCGGCATTCACGTCCCTTTTTGGTTATGGGCTGGATGAGATTAAGAATAAAGATACTTTAGCATTATACGAAAGTGAAAGTGTTTATAAGAATCTTGGAATAGAATTACAAAAGAATTTAAACTCTTCTGAACCTTATATGCTTTTTGCTGATTACAAAAAGAAAAATGGAGAAGTCTTCTCGGGTGAAGGGAGAATGTTTTATCTGAAAAATTATAAAGATGAAATAATAGGATTTGTCGGAATTATTCGAGATATAAGCGACCGGAAAAAAATTGAAGAGACACAGTTATTTCTTGTGAAAGGGGCAGGCATAGTTCCAGGAGAAGATTTCTTCAAATCTCTTGCCCGGTATCTGGCTGAAAATCTTAATATGGACTATGTTTGCATTGATAGACTTTCAGGCGATGGACTAAATGCGAAGACTATGTCTGTATTTTATAATGGAGAATTTGAAGATAATATAGAGTACACTTTATTTGATACTCCTTGTGCGAAAGTTGTTCAGAAATCCATTTGTTGTTTCCCTGATAATGTCTATAAATTATTTCCAAATGACCAAATTATCCAGGACATGAAAGCCGAAAGCTATGCGGGGATAACACTTTGGAGTGCTGGGGGAAAACAGATTGGCCTTATAGCTATGATTGGCAGAAGTCCTATTAAACGGAAAAGCCTTGTTGAAGCAGTTCTAAAATTAGCTGCTCTCAGGGCATCGGGTGAATTAGAGCGCTGTCAGGCTGAAGAAGCTTTAATTGAAAGTGAGACTAAACTAAAAGAAGCCCAGGAAATTGCTTTGATAGGCAGATGGGATTATGATATTTTGCATGATTCCTTACTATGGTCCGATAGTATTTTTAATATTTATGAAGTCGATCCAAAATCTTTCAAACCTTCTTATAATGCATTCATGGATTCTGTTTATCCTGATGATAGGGAAGATGTTGAAAAAAGTTATAAAGAGGCATTATTGTCCAAGAAACCTTTTGTAATTCAACATAGATTGAAAATGAAAGATGGAAGAGTAAAGTGGGTAAATGAAGTCGGTCAGTCTATTTATAATAACGAGGGAAATCCTGTTAAGTCTTATGGAATTGTACAAGATATAACTGAGCGTAAGTTTATAGAAACACAACTTGAAAAATCTGCTGAAGAATTAAAGTCATTAAACACAACAAAAGATAAATTTATTTCAATTCTTGCTCATGATCTACGTGGCCCATTTGCCGGTTTTATGGGAATGACTAATGAATTAAAAACAAATATTAACAAAATTGAAAAAGAAGATATAGTTCAGTATGCTGAGCTTATGCATACGTCCTCTACAAGAATTTATGGACTCCTTACAAATCTTCTTGAATGGTCACGTTTGCAAACCGGAAGAATGGAGTATAATCGCGGAAAGTTGGACTTATTTATAGAGATTGAGAATATTAAATATCTTTTTAGCTCTGTGTCCAAGGGTAAAGACATCTTAATAAGGAATGAAGTTCCTTCAGATACTTTTGTCTATGCTGATGAAAATATGTTGCTCACTATTCTTAGAAATCTAATTTCTAACGCAATTAAGTTTACGAAAGAAAAAGGGGAAATCTCTATTACATCTAATCCTGTAAATGAATTTGTGGAGGTAACGATAAAAGATAACGGAATTGGCATGAGTAATGAAGTATTGAAGAAAATTTTTAGAATAGATTCAAGCTTTACTACTACCGGTACTAATGGAGAGGAAGGTTCCGGATTGGGGTTGGTCCTTTGTAAGGATTTGGTCAAAAAGAACAATGGAGATTTAAGTGTTGCCAGCCAGCCTGATATGGGCAGCACTTTTACTTTTACCTTGCCATTAGCATAAATTAATGGGCTCAAATTAACTCCGGATTTTCAGTATCCTGAGCGGTCTGGAAATAGCTTATAAAAGTTTTATAAAATTCCCATTATTTTGTTTAAACATTCAATAGGTAAACATTTATCATATATTTGTGCTAAAATGAATATCGTAACCGGAAAGTTCAATTATATTCAGCTAATTATAAAGAAAACGCTAACTAATTATTAATTATACAATTAACGATTGTAAATAATCAAAATTAAAGGGAAAAATCTTGCTTTTAAATACTTAACTCTCTATTTTTATATATCTACAAAAATGTTTTTCTTTTACTTAATTTATTCGTTTTTGACAAGGATTGAGGAAATTATGGCCATCAAAAAATTTTTTATGACAATAATAGTGCTTTGTACATTACCAATTTTATGCTATTCGCAAAATATTACAATAAACCTATTACTAAATCCCAATCCGTCACCATACATAAGTCAATGGAAAACAAATCCCGCTGCATTAGGCTCCATAATTATATCCAACCAATCTGGTGCAAGGGATATTAAAATAAGAGCACAAATCCGATTGCTGGGTACCGGAACGGTATTTAAATGTTTAACTGGTACAATCCATATTAAGAACGTTACGACACTTACAGCAGACAAATTCCTTCAATTTGATAATGTAGAATACCCTAATTCTGATGTCAGGAATAGAGTAGTGCAGTCAGGCCGGTTACCGGAAGGCAGTTATAACTTGTGCCTAAAACTTGAAGATTTAAATGGCAATGTTTTAACGGATAACAATTGTGCTAATTTTACGATTGTCTATCCAAGCCAGCCGCAATTAATTGCGCCATTAAATAATAGTGACCAGTATATTCAGGCGATGACTTTTCAATGGACTCCGGTTTTAGTTCCGGGAAAGTTAAATGTTCATTATGTTCTAAAGATTGCTGAACTTTTAGCGGGGCAGACCCCCAACCAGGCACTTAGTTCAAACTACCCGTTTCTTATAAAAGAAGACATACGAACGAATGTATTTATTTATCCTAATAGCGGTCAACAGTTTCAGGTGAATAAGAAATATGTATGGCAAGTGCAGGTTTTAGATCAATTCGGCTTCCCCCTTACTTCAAACCAGGGGAAAAGCGAAATGTTTACTTTTACATATAAAAAAATAGAGTATATTCCGTTAAAATTCCCAAAAATTCTTAGTCCTACAAATTACAGTAATGTTATTTCCGTAAGACCTGAATTTAAATGGAACTATGAGCTTCATGGTAATAACGTAAATTATAGAATTATAGTTGTCCCTAAATACCAAGGGCAGAATAGTGAAACAGCTTTTAGTAGTAATACACCCATATTTAAAAAAACAGTTAAAGGAATATTAAATTATACACCAACTGTTGATCTTCCCATCGTGAACAACAATGAATATGTGTTAAGAATACAGGTAGTTAAAGATGATGAAACTGTTATTTCTGCAAGCGATCTTTTTTCTTTCAAATATATGCATGCGGAGCCGGTTTCGATAAGTCCGGGAAATAACCAAGTTGTATATCATTATAAGCCTGAGTTTAAATGGAGTAATATTTATCATACCGGTACTACTATGTATCAATTAAAAGTTACAGTCTTGAATGGAGGTCAGACCCCCGGTTATGCTATAAATAACAATCCGTCAATTTATTCCAAAATTATACCGGGTGCTCTAAGCCATACACCCGCTAACAATATACCTTTTAAAGAAAACACCAAATATGTTTATATCATTCAGGTTATTGATTATTCCGGCAAGATTATAGCTTCAAGCGATATTAAGGTATTTACCTTTAACCCGGTTCTTGAACAGACTTCAACGGTATCTGGCAATTTGTTTTATGAATTTGCCGATATGGGTGAGTATATAATTAATGACCTTAAGAATGTAGGCCTAAAGCTTGTAGTACGGCATATTCTGCATGTAAAAAGTAAATATACAACTGCCGGTGGATCACGCTCGGCCACAGGGGAAGTTGATATTTCAGATAAATATCCAGGTCCTGACTTTGTAAATAATAATAAAATATTAGGATATTGCTACGTTGGTTCAAGCGGTGCATTTTCTTTTTCGTTTAATAATAAGGATTCTCTTGGGCAATTAGTTAAGTCAAATGTTGATTATGGACAAACAAGCGGAGAATTTAAAGATTATGTATCTGGTGATGTTTATAAAGTTGCAAGGCTGATGGTTTTAGCACCGGCAGATTTCTATTATACCAGTCCTAAGAACTACATAGATGTTGATCCCGGCAAATCTGTTGATTTAGGCCAGACAATTTGCCATGTAAGAAGTTATCAAACGGTGTTTACAATAAAACCGCAAATAAATAATGAGAACCAAATATCTCAGGTGCCTATTTCTGATATGGATGTTTATTTATTGCGCCGCAACAGACAAACTTTAGTCCCAACTAACGAAGGTAAGCCAAGGCCAAACCCTCAGGCAAATTACTACGATTATGAAATAGTTGCAAAAGGGAAGAGCAGTATTTTACCTGAGAATTTAGGGCAGGTTGTTTTTTCCAGAATGGTACGAAACCGCGATAATAATGATGAGTATTATCTCTATGCAAAAAGTGATCCTGAAAAGGGTAATATGAATTATGAGACTGCAATGTTTCCGATAAAGTTCAATTTCCCTAATGATAAAACTGTTTTTGCTGACGAATATGTTTATCCGACTGTATATAAAGATATTTTTGCTGCTCCTCTTCCTCCTTCAGTATGGGGTGTCGTAAGCCGTACTGATAATGGCGTTCCTATGAAGGATGCCAAAGTTTATCTTTACAAAAATGATAACATAGAAAGCATGCATATTACTGAAGAAAATGGTTATTTCCCTAAATTCACTAATTTGCCGGTAAATCTTGATCCAACAGGACATATTAATGGCCCAAGAAGAGATATAGTTGTTGGTAAGCCCGGGTATCAAACATATAAGAGCCCAATAGCCGGATCCGGAAATAATCAGGCACTAAAACTTGGTGAAAAGTCCTTTAAAGTAATTAGTATTAAACCCGGAATGAGTGTTCAGGGCAGCGTTGTAGATGAAACGGGCAGTGGTGTTAATTCTCTTGTTAAAATTGGAGAAGGGCCATTTGTCCACGCTGTTACAACCGGTTATTATCCTAATCCAAATCATTGGAATCCTGCAACTTTCTCTTGTCAGGCGGAGGTAAATTATAATCTTCCTATTATTATTCAACCCGACAATCATATGTATTTTGACGAATACTTAACAGATAATACAATAGGTTGGAATGCACCAAAAACTTTTACTGTTTATAAAAAACTTCATCGCATAAAAATATTCATTACTGAAAGAGGGGGAGGCGAGTTTCCTGCTCCGATATATCAAGCCCGAGTAAGAATTAAAGTGCAAAATGGTTACTATGCCAAAACTTGTGATGCTAATTCAAATTCTGTTGAATTCAGTTTTGAAAATGACGACTCTACTTTTAGTGTGCAGGTTCTTGCTCCTGAAGGTAAGTATTATGAAACATTAAATACAATTATAACCAATTCGGTTTCTAAAACAACAAGATATTATACTTTAACCTTGAAGAAAGCTTCCTTTGTTTCCGGAAAAGTTTTGGTCGGTACGGATAATACTCCGGTACCTTATGCACACGTATTTGTTGAGCAGGGAAATTCGTTAATTGAAGCGTACACTAATAGCACTGGAGCTTTTCTTCTAAAGAACGTACCAATAAATATTCCTATAACTGTTTGGGCAGTAAAGCAATCGACCAGTAGCACCAACTATATTGGAGACAGCATAAAAGTTACTGTGCAGCTTTCAGGAAAATCTAATTTGGATTTCCATCTTAAAACTTATAATGGAATTGATATTACAAATCTTTTTGGCTTTCCAATTGAGGTTAAATCTCTAAGCGATAGGAATGGGAATATCTGGATTAAAGGGCAGTTTATAAATATTAAAAATAATAACCAGTTTGCATTATTCAATCCAAATGAAACATTAGCATTTGATTCTATATATATAAAACCAAGTCCTACTATCAAAAATAATCTCGGTATTCCAATTGCTGTTCCTGTTAATCAGGTGGTACAAACAAACAGAAATTCATTAAATATAAAAGTATATAATGTATTTAGTGCGGTGATTTCTGATTATAAAATTGGAGTTCACTTAGTTGATGCCGGTACCGGTATGGGTGTAATTAAAGGTGAAGTATATCTGCAATCAGGTGCTTTTAATACTCAGGGTAAAGTGTCTTTGCAGAACTTTTATGTCTGGGATCCTAATCTTCCAATTACTCAGCAAAATGTAAAAATACCTGTGTTAACTCCTGACGGGCATAATCCTATTGCCACAACCAGAGGACTAAAAGCATTGAGCTATGATGGAAAATCAATTACAATGACGATAAATGGATTTAAGACTAAAATTGATTCATTGAACTCATATCTAAATGGTGACAGTTTAAAATTAGGTACAAAAATTATTTGCAGTGTCCCCGGTTTTACTGCCGCTGATCAGCCAATTGACATTGGTACTTTGGTTATTCATTCCAATGGAGTAGATCCAATTGTTTCAAAAAATCCTCTGATTATTCCTTTACAGTCAACAAATTCAGATTGGAGTATAAATGCTCAGGAATGGAGCTTTGCAAATGATTTGGTTATTTCTAAAGGTGTTCTTAAGGCTGCAAAAATTGATGTTCCTATTAAGTCTTTAACAATAAAGAAAAATTCTCTTGGCAATAAGCAGTTTGACCTGACAAATTTAAATATAGCTAAAACCATTCCATTACATATTACCGGTAATGTTGTTGTGGACTATAATTCAAGTGACAGTTGGTATCTGTTCCTTTCTCCAGGAACCGGCAACTTTAGCTCTTACTTTGCCAATCTTCCGGGGATACAAGATACTGCAAAAATATATTTGCAAACGTTAAAGGCTACCAGCACTGGTAAAATGCAAATTGCTCCATGGTCAACTCAGCCGGCTGTTAAAATATACTCTGTTACAAGCCTGCAGCCTGATATGATAGATTTTTACGATGAAGCTATTTCTATTACAGGGTTAAAATTAGATCCTGCAATTCCGGATTTTAGCGGCACCAGTTCTATTAAATATACTACTAATACAGGCAGTACAAAACTAACAGTCATGCCGTTTGGCATTACTATTTGGTCTAAAGGTGTATTGCTGAAATTTGGGGTAGATACTGAACAGGCTTTATCGCAGGTATTAAATCAAAATGGATTTAAGTCATATGGAAATATTAGTGAACCTGGGAAATTCCAGGAAATAAAGGCATGGTTATACCATACAACAGATTCTACAACACTCATTGTTGAGAATCCTTTTTCACCGGACAAAAAATCTAATGCCTGGCAGAGGATGAATATCGGGGCAGATAAAACTTATTTGGATAAACTTACAGGCCGTATGGCTGTTCTAAATGGAGCATGGGATTTCTTTAACTTTGCCGGTGACATGACAGGGACTAAAGGCATTACGGATGATAATAAGAGAATGTCTTTTGTTGTGAAGGGCGAGGTTGAAGCTAATAATCAAAAAGTCAGTATAAAAAATATATCAACTCCTTTTGGGGACTTAAAACTTACATTTGATTTCGAGAACCAGAGGTTGGATGGTTGCATGCAGATAAATCAAGATGCAGGCGGAGTCCAGATGCAAGGGGCAGCTAATCTTAGAGTGGATAAAGACGGGTGGTATTTCTATGCTGGCGGTACAACAACAATGCAGGGCAGCGGGCCTATTAGAATGGCAATGTTGTTTGGAGATTATCCGAGAATTGAACCTTTTGTAAAAGATGAATTTGCCAAGGCTTCCTACAAAAAATCATTACCGGCTTCTTTTGCTAATTCAATTAGTGGTTTCTTTATGTCGGGGTCTGCTGAATTCCCAATTCTAATTCCAACATTTCATGCATGGCTGGCTGTTGCTACAATTGATATTGGTGATAATGCAGGCTTGGATACACGGCTATGGTGCAGCTTTGATGGTGATGGAACTGAATTTGGAATAGGTAATTTAGGATATGTACATATTTGGGCAATCCTTCAATCAATTACTTGTACAGAATTGGGCGGAGATGTGAGCATGGATGTTGGATACGAAGGAACCTATAATACTTCAACACATAAGATAACATTAGATGCTTGCACAAGTATAAGCCTTCACGCATGGCTAACGCAAAAAACTCCTTTTGTGGATTTTAGCGGTCCTACATGCATTGAACCTTATTTATTTGATGTTAAAGAAGGTTTTGACTTTAGAGCCAAAATGCATATGGATACTGATGGAGGTTCAAGTTTTAAAGTTGAAGAAGGTACTTGTCATGATTAAAAATAGTTTTCTTTAAAAGGAAATATTAAAAATTGAAGTTTGGGAAAAGCTGCTCAGGTTGTATGTTTAATGTCGTCTATACCTGATGAAAATATAAATATTATCAGTCCCTTTCCCAGATACTAAAGTTGAATTTGTAAATATATTGGCTTAAATTAAAATAAATTACATTATATAATTATCTTGGAATGCTTAACTCGGGTTTAATTTATTAATTAAATAGATTAAATGAGAGGGGATTTCCCACTTTTAAATACTTATGCTTAAATTTTTAGGAATCTACAATAACGGTAATTATCTCCGGTTAATTCAAGTGTTAACCAATATCATTGAGGAACTATGGTCTTGAAAAAAGTTCTCTGGCTTCAATTATTTATGTTTTTATTTTCTTGTATAAACTATTCTCAAAATATTAATGTACAAGTATTAGTAAATCCAAACCCAACGCCATACATCAATTTATGGAAGTCGAATCCGGCCGCCCTGGGTTCAATTATTATTTCAAATCAATCAGGTAACAGGGATGTTAGAGTTAGAGCTGCTATCCGTCTTCAAGGTTCCGGTACCGTATTTAAGTGTTTAACCGGGAATATTCGCATTAAAAATGTGACTACACTTACAGCGGATAAATTTTTACAGTTTGATAATGTTGAATATCCTGATGCAAATATAAAAAATATTGTTTTGCAGTCCGGAAGATTACCTGAAGGCAGTTATAATCTTTGCATAAAGATTGAGGATCAAAATGGGGCGGTCTTAACTGATAATACATGTGCTACATTTAGTATTGTTTATCCGATGCAGCCTCAATTAATTGCCCCAATGAACAACAGTGAACTATCTATGCAGACAACAACTTTTCAATGGACACCGATTTTAGTTCCGGGAAAATATAATGTCCATTATATTCTAAAAATAGCTGAGGTCTTGCAAGGGCAATCACCTGCTCAGGCACTCAATTCAAATGATCCCTTTTTCCTTAAAGAAGATATTCAGACAAATGTCTTTATTTATTCCAATAACGGGCAGCAGTTCCAGGTGAATAAAAAATATGTTTGGCAGGTGCAAGTTCTTGATCAATTTGGAGTTCCTCCCACTGCTCAACAAGGGAAAAGTGAAATATTTGTATTTAAATATAAAAATCTTCAAATCTCTCCAAAAGATTTTCCTGTTGTCTCATATCCATTAAATCTTAAACATATTTCCGTTGTAAGACCCGAGTTTAAGTGGAATTATAAATTGAATAATGCAACTGTTAATTATCGCATTACTGTGGCTCCAAGATATTCCGGACAGACAGGTCAGTATGCTTTTGATAACAACGCTCCGATATTCAGAAAAACAGTGAAAGGTATTACTAATTATATTCCGGCGGGTGATCTCCCATTTAGCATTAATGGTGATTATATTATTAGAGTGCAGGTAATGGATGATGATGAAAATGTTATTTCCTCAAGTGATATAAATAATTTTTCATTTTCAATTGCTGAGCCTGTAATAATGAGCCCCTTAAAAAATAGCTCAATAACTGATTTACGGCCAGAATTTAAATGGAATTGTGAATATCAGGGGAGTAATGTTAATTATCGGATCACTGTTGTTCCCAAATATGCAGGACAGAATGATCAGTATGCTTTTATTAACAATCCTCCCATATTTAAAAAGACTGTTAAAGGAATAAAAAGCTATGTTCCTACGGGCAATTTACCTTTTGTTAATAAAAGTGATTACGTAATATGTGTTCAGGTTGTAAATGAGGATGAATCAGTCCTCTCATCAAGCGAATTGTTTACTTGTAAATATACTTTTATTGAGCCGGTACTTGTAAGCCCGTTAAATAATGGAGTTGTGTATCATTATAAAAATGAATTTAAGTGGGACTATGCCAAAAATTCCAATAAAGTTAGATATAATTTGAAGATAGCAGTGTTGAACGGAGGTCAGACTCCGGGCAACGCAATAAATAATAATGCGCCTTTTTATTCAAAAATCATAACAGGCGCTTTAAATTACATACCTGAAAATAACATAATGTTTCAGGAAAACACTAAATATGTTTATATTGTACGAGTTATCGATAGTTCAAATAATGTAATCGCTTCAAGTGATATAAAGGTATTTACTTTTAATCCTTCTGTTGAACAAACTTCAACTGTTACCGGGAATTTATTCTATGAATTTGATGATCATAAAGAGAATGGCATAAGTGATTTTAAGGGTGTTGGCGTAAAGCTTGTAGTTAGATATATACTTCATGCAAAATCTCATTCACTTATAAGCGGCGGAACAACTAAAACAGAACCCCGGAATGGTGAAATTGATATTTCTGACGATGAAACTTTTACATGGGATTATTATCATATTAAGGATGTTAATAGAGTTCTTGGATATTCAAATACGGGTGCTAATGGAAATTTCTCTTTTACTTTCAACAATAAAGATTCTCTTGGACAATTAGTAGCCGCAAATGTAGACGTTGGCTCTACAAATGGAGAATTTAGAAACTTTGTTACCGGTGACATATATAAAGTTGCCAGGGTTATGCTCTTAAGACAGGCGGGTTATTACTACACTAATCCTGATGATTGTATCACGGTTGCACCCGGGCAGTCTGTTAATATAACTCAGGCTGTTTGTGGTGTCAGGAGTTATCAGACTGTTTTCACCGTAAAACCTGAAATTAACAATGAGAATCAAATATCCCATATCCCTTTATCTGATATGGATGTTTATCTGTTGCGTAAGAACAGGCCTTCCTTGGCTCCGTTTAGAGAGGGTTATCCCAAACCGATTTTACCGGGAAACTATGTGGATTATGAAATTGTTGCACAAGGTAAATCAAGTATCTTGACGGATAATTTGGGACAAATTACTTTTTCCAGTATGGTACGTAATCAGGAAAATAATGATGAGTATTATATATATGCAAAAAGCGATCCGGAAAAGGGAAATTTGAATTATGAAACACCTGTGATGATTCCTGTTAAATTTACATTCCCCGATGATAAAGCAGTTTTTAGAGGTGAATATCATTATCCAACTGTGTATAAAGATGTATTTGCATCTCCTCTTCCTCCTTCGGTATGGGGTACAGTAAATCGCAGTGATAATGGTGTTCCAATGAAGGATGCAAATGTTTACCTTTATAAAAATGATGAGGTTGAGAGCATTCATTATACCGGAGAGGACGGCTATTTCCCTAAATTCGCTTACTTAAATGCAGAGTTTGACGGAAGCGGGCATATTAACGGGCCTGTTAGGGATATTGGGGTTTATAAACCGGGTTATAAAAGTTTTAGAAAACAAATAGCAGGACATGGCAACAATCGCGCTTTAATGCTGGGTGAAAAATCATTTCAGGTTATTACTATCCAACCGGGGATGACTGTTAATGGTTGTATTGTTGATGAAACCGGCAGTGGTGTGAATGCACTGGTAAAAATTGGTGAAGGTCCTTTTGTTAGAGCCGTCTCTAATGGATATTACCCCAATCCAAATCATTGGAACCCTTCGGCTTTTACAAGTCAGGCAGAGGTAGCCTATAATGTGCCAATAATAATTCAACCTGATGATCATTCTTACTATGACGAGTATCTGACTGACAATACTATGGGCTGGAACAGTACAAAAACATTTACTGTTTATAAAAAACTCCATCGAATTAAAATATTCGTTTATGAAAGAGGCGGGGGAGAGTTTCCTGCTCCGGTTGCTAATGCAAAAGTAAGAATTAAGGTACAGAATAGCTTTTTAGAAAAGGTAGCAGATGCAAATTCGAATTTTGTTGAATTCAGTTTTCAAAATGACGATTCAACTTTTAGCGTTCAGGTACTTTCACCGGATGGTAAGTATTATGAAACATTGAATACAATTATCACAAATTCAGTTTCGAAAACGGCCAAGTCATATTCTGTGACTTTAAAGAAGGCTTCTTTTGTTTCTGGAAGGGTGTTGGTCGGGACTGATAATACCCCTGTTCCTTATGCACATGTCTTTATTGATCAGGGTGGTTCTCTTATAGAAACCTATACTAATAATACAGGTAATTTCCAGCTCAAGAATGTCCCGGTAAATGTTCCATTAACAATTTGGGCTGCAAAACATTCTACTAATACTACTTACGTAGGTGATAGTGTAAAAATTACTGTTTCACTATCCGGAAAATCTAATTTAGATTTTCATCTTAAGACATATGATGGAATTGATATTACAAATCTTTTCGGCTTTCCGATTGAGGTAAATGCTCTAAACGATAAAAATGGCAAAATTCAGATTAAAGGACGATTTATTAATATTCCTAAGAACAACCAGTTTGCTCTTGTAAACCAAAATGAGTCTTTGGGTTTTGATTCTATTTATATAAAGCCAAGTTCCAGAATTAAAAATAGTAAAGGTGTTCCTATTGGTGAACCGGTTGACCAGATCGTTAGGACGAACAGAAATACCATTGATATCAAAGTATATAATGCTTTTAATGCGGTTATTTATGATAATAAAATTGGTGTTCATTTGACTGATGCCGGTACAGGTATGGGGGTGGTAAAAGGAGAAGTTAATATTATCGCCAGTGCTTTTAATACTCAAGGTAAAGTTTCGGCGTTAAATTTCTATTTATGGGATCCTAATATCCCGGTTAATAATCAAAATGTAAAAATTCCTGTTTTTACCCATGATGGCCATAATCCTATTGCAACGAATAAAGGTTTAAAAGCATTAGGCCATGATGGAAAAGCTATTGCAATGACAATAAACGGATTTAAAACAAAAATAGATTCGTTAAATTCATACCTAAATGGGGACAGCTTAAAACTTGGAACAAAAATTTTCTGCACTGTCCCTGGCTTTTCTGCTGATGATCAGGCAATTGATTTGGGAACCTTAATTATTCATCCCGGTGGAGTTGATCCTATTGAATCTAAAACTGCAATAAATATCCCTCTCAGATCTGTAAATTCAGATTGGAGTCTAAATGCACAGGAATGGAGTTTTGCTAATGATTTGGTAATATCTAAAGGTGTTCTCAAAGCAGCAACGATAGATGTCCCTATTAAAACATTTACTATAAAGAAAAATTCTTTAGGCGATAAACAATTCAGCTTAAATACTCTGAATATTGCCAAAATTATTCCTTTGAATATAACAGGCAAAGTAATTGTAGATTATAATTCCAGTGATAGCTGGTATTTATTCCTATCTCCCGGAACCAGTAATTATAGCGCTTACTTTGCCGGTTTGCCTGGAACAGAAGATACAGCGAAACTATACTTGCAGTCCGTAAAAGTAACCAGTAAAGGAAAAATGCAAATTGCTCCATGGGCAGCTCAGCCGGCAATTAGAATTTATTCTGTTACCAAATTGCAGCCTGATATGATCGATTTTTACGACGAGGCAATTTCCATTATAGGGTTAAAGTTTGATCCCGGTATCCCTGATTTTAGTGGGACAAGCTCAGTAAAATATGAAACCAATTCAGGTTCAGCCAAGCTTACTTGTATGCCTTTTAATATTACGATTTGGGATAAGGGCGTATTGCTAAAGTTTGGGGTAAATACTGAGCAAGCGTTGTCGCAAGTTCTCAACCAAAGTGGGTTTAAATCTTATGGAAATATAAGTGAACCCGGAAAATTTAAAGAATTAAATGCTTGGCTGTATCACAATAATGATTCTACTTCCGTAATCGTTGAAAATCCATTTTCTCCGGATAAAAAATCCAATACTTGGCAGACGTTGAATATTGGTGCAAATAAAACTTATCTGGATAAACTTACAGGACGAATGCCGGTAATAAATGGAAGCTGGGATTTCTTTAGTTTTAGTGGAGATTTAACAGGGACAAAAGGCGTTACTGATGATAATAAGAGGATGTCATTTATTGTTAAAGGTGAAGTAGAAGCTGATAATCAAAAGATAAGCATAAAAAACATACCTACCCCTTTTGGAGATTTAAAACTTACCTATGACTTTGAGAATCAAAGATTAGAAGGTAATATGCAAATTAATCAGGAGGCTGGCGGCATACAGTTATATGGTGCAGCCAATCTAAGAATTGATGGCGATGGGTGGTATTTCTTTGCCGGAGGTACTTCAACAATACCGGGAAGCGGTCCTGTTAAAATGGCAATGTTGTTTGGCGATTATCCAAGAATTGAACAATATATTAAAGATGAGTTTGCCAAAACTTCTTACAAAAAATCGCTTCCGGCTTCTTTTACCAATTCAATAAGCGGTTTCTTTATGTCGGGATCTGCTGAGTTTCCAATCATAATACCAAGTGTTAGTATATGGCTGGCTGTTGCCACTTTTGAAATTGGAGATGACGCCGGTTTAGATACAAGAATTTGGTGCAGCTTTGACGGGAAAGGGAGTGAATACGGTATTGGTAATTTGGGATTTGTTCACATTTGGGCAAAACTTAAAACAATTGTTTGTACAGAATTAGGAGGCTCTCTTACTCAGGATCTGGGATACGAGGGAACTTATAATACAGCTACTCATGCTATATCCTTAGATGTTTGTACAAGTTTAAGTCTTAAAGTATGGCTTCAACAAAAAACTCCCATTACGTTATTAACTGGTATTGAATGTGTGGAGCCTTATCTATTTGACGTAGATGAGGGCATAGATTTTAGGGCAAAAGTTCATATGGATACAAATGGTGGTTCAAACTTAAAAGTAGAAAAGGGCACTTGTCATGATTAAAAATACTTGCAAATTTATTATTGCTTTGATAGTGATTGTATTTACTACAAATACCTTATCGCAAAAGAAAAACGAGGTCTATGCAATCCCTCATAATGAAGGTACATTTGTTTACTTCGGTAATAAGGTAGATAATAAATATACAACTTATATTGAAAAACAGATCAATAATGGCCGTTGGGATTCAGTTTCCCAAGTTGTAAAACCAAAGTCCATTGAAGATTTTCAAAGTAGGTTAAATATTTATTCAAAATATTTCCCTGATTATGCTTTGCCAACCAGCGAAAATGTCCAAAAGATTTGGGATAAAATTGAGAAATACGGTTTGGTTGATTCTCTTGGTATCTGGGCAGGTACTCCAACTGTTCTTCTCTCAGTGGGAGTAGCTATTTTAGATACTGCTGTATCAACTAATTCTTATAGCTATAAAGTGACGATTAAAGACGACTTAGGAAAAGTTGTTTCTACTGTAGTCTCTAACACTATAAAGTATCCCATACCCGCCAATTTCGGAAAAATTAAATTTTTAAATTATAAACCGGGTAAAGATAATATTTTTTCGGAATGGTTTGCCAAAATGCCATTCCCAAATCAAATAAGAGTTTTTAGAGCAGATGAAAATGTGGGCAGATTTGAATTGATAGATCCTGTTAAAGGTTTTGCTAAAAGAAATGATTCTTTGTTCATTTTTATCAAAGATACTTTAGTAAGCAAAGGAATCCGCTATAATTATTATCTGGAGCCAATCAATCTATTCGAGATTAAAGGGGCTAATTCCGATACTGCATTAATGACAAATTGGGATGTAAATTCTCTTGTCCTTCAGGAGTTTAGAGTAAATAATATTGATAGCTTAAATGCAAACCGTCTATATTATAAAATTTCCGAACCCGCTTTGATAAGTATAGTAAAAGTTTATCGCAGTACAAGTTCCGATACCGGTTATACATTAATCGCAGAAATACCTTCAAATCAGCAGGAGTATTTTGATAATAACGGTACACCAATGCAGAAATACTACTATGCTCTTAAATTTGTTGATAATTATGGTAACGAGACAAGCTTAAGTGTTAAAGGATTTGCCACATATTCAAGCAAAGACAAACCATTTCCACCAAAATTTTTATCATCCGTTGGGACAAAAAATGGTATTTTACTAAAGTGGCAATGTTATGATAAAAACATTGATGGCTTTTATATCTATCGAACTGATGGTGCTTTGCCTCAGCTTGAAATAATAGCCCCAATGCTTAAACTTAAAGAGGATTCTGTATATACTTACTTAGATTCATCAAATACGCTAAAAGGAAATCGATTTTATTTATATTCACTAAGGAGTGAATCTACAAGTCATGTGAAAAGTGCCTTTTCAGATACTCTTACAGCTCGTCCATTATTTCCAACAAAACCATTATCTCCGGTGGATGTAACTATCTCGACAGATGGGAATGGAATAAAACTGAATTGGGCTGACTTATCTTTAATGGATAAAGATGTTATTGGATATAACGTGTACAGAAAAGCAAAAGACAGTAAAGATGAGTTTGAAAAAATATCGACTGCACTTTTAGATATCGGCCATAATTATTTTATTGATTCAACCTGCACTTTAGATAAAGAATATGAGTATGCTGTAACTTCAAAGGATATGTTCGGTGGTGAAAGTAGCCTGGCTGGTATGCTTACTGCCGTGAAAGAAAGTGCAGTTCCGCCAGCGCCATCAGAGATTAAGTTGTACCCTCAGGAAAACAGCATCATACTGAGATGGGATCCCGTTCAGGCAAGTATTTCTGAGTATCTTATTTATAGATATGAAAGAGGTGTTGCCCCTGTTCAAATGGGGACATTAAAACAAAACGAAGACCCTGAATTTACTGATTCAAAGGTAGAAAAAGGAAAGCTTTATTTCTATTACATTAAAACAAAAAATGAAAAAGGTAAAGAAAGCGTAGCTGGCCCTGAGTCTTCTGTGAGGTTTGAATGATAATGAGAGTATTTGAAAAATTACTATTATTAGTGCTTCTGTTATTTATTTGTAATTTGCAAATTATTGCCCAGGAGTTTCCGGATAGCAATACGACCTCTAGAACATTTTTGCAGAAGAATATATCGCTATCAGGCGATGTTGGAGCTTTTGGTGAAGTCTATAACATGTCAGGAGAACAAAACCGCCGGCCTGCCTCTACGGGTAGAATTTACCTGAGGCCGACTCTGACCTTATTTAATATGTTCTCTATTCCAATGGAGTTCTTTTTATCCACAGAAGGAAGCGGGGCAAGACAGGATATAAATCATTATGGGATTGCACCATCTTGGGGCTGGGGTAAACTTTATCTCGGTGATTTTTCTGACACTTACTCGGATCTCACGTTTTCAGGTATAAATGTAAGAGGTGCCGGCATTAATCTTTATCCAGGAGGTTTTCGCTTTGCTCTTGCTGCCGGTTTCACTCAAAGATCTGTACAGGGAGGTGCAGAAAACGGAAGCTATGATCGATTTTTAATTGCTGCTAAAACCGGTTTTGGCTATGAGGATGGCTCACATGTCTATTTGACTTTGTTAAGAGCAAAGGACAAAGTTTCTTCATCAAAGCCACCGGCTCAAGCATTCAAAATGGTTTTCCCGAACGGTAATGATGAAATACCTGTAAATTCAATTCAGACTATTAAATGGTATACTTCAGGAAATTCTCAAAATGTTAGAATATTACTTTCACGAGATGGTGGTAGTTCATTTGAGACAATAGTTGAAAATACTCCGAATTCCGGATTCTATAACTGGACTGTTACCGGACCCGAAACTTTTACTGCTATTGTTAAAATTGTTGATATCGCTGATTCTTTAATTCAAACGGCAAGCGAGTTCCCGTTTAGAATTGGTTTTGGTATTGATACAAAAGTCGGTTCTCTGCCTTCCGGTATTGAAAACTCTTTTTCTGTTATGCCACAAGAAAATTTACTCGTAGGGTTGAATACTCAGGTAAATTTTTTAAATGACATGTTTAAAATTGGAATAGAAGGGGTGGGCAGTGCTTATACAAGAGATATGACTGCGGATGACATAAATATTGATACTGCAAATCTCCCGTCGTTTCTTAAAAAATTCTATAAGCCTAAGTTAAGCACTAATGTGGATTATGCAATTAATTCTTTCCTCAATTTTAACGCCAATCGCGTAAATGTAAAACTAGGATATAAATTTATTGGACCCGGTTTCAACTCTCTGGGACTGTCGTATCTAATAAACGATCAGCAGGAAATATCAAGTATGGTATCTGTTAATCTTTTTCCGGTAACGGTGTTTATTAATTATGGAAGAGTAAATGATAATTTAATCAGTCAAAAACTGTTTACTACTGTAAGAAATCAATATGGCATAGGGATTACAGCGTTTGCTACCTCATATTGGAATACTTCTGCCCTTATGAATATTTTAGACATGGGGAATAATTCTTCAAATGATACAAGTAAAACTGATTTTACAAATATGATGTTGAGTCTGAACAATAATATTACATTCGGAGATGCATCAGTTTTTAAAAACTTGTCTGTCAATTATACTTTCCAGAATGCAATAAATAATTCATACTTAATTAAGAATAATAAATCTACGGCTAACTCCTTAAATATTACTTTAGGATTTGAACCAATTGAAAAACTTAATACTTCATTTTCAGTTGGATTGGTAAATTCTGTTATTATGGATACTGTAAAAACATTTTCACAGAATTATACTTTATCGACCGGATATCCTTTATTTGAAGATAAGTTGCAAAATTCAATATCATTAACGGCCTCTGTGCAAAGTGGAAATACTGCTTTTAATTTTATGTTAGCATCTTCTTATGCACTTACTCAGGCTGATTTTGTCTCACTGCAATTAGGAACAAATACTTTTACTAATAAAAATTCATCAATGAAAAGCTATAATGAATTCCGTTCTTCATTAAATATTTCTCATAGGTTTTAAATCTTGAATTTAATTGGAAATTAGGAGATAGATAATCTGCTGATAATAAAAGCCCGGGAGTTTACACTTCCGGGCTTTTATTTGTTGCTTTCACAACGTGGGGGAATTATTTTATTTTGTCCTTACAAATTCAATTCTTCTATTCTTTTGCTTTCCTTCTTTTGTTGTATTTGAAGCAGCAGGTTTATCAGGTCCAAATCCCTTAGTAGTTATTCTGTTTGCATCAATACCTTTTTTAACCAAATATTTTTTAACTGACTCAGCACGTGCTGTAGACAATTTCATATTCTTAGCATGGTTTCCAACGTTATCAGTATGTCCTTGAATTTCAACATTCATGGATTTATTATATTTTAAGGTATTAAATGCCTTATTCAAGATTTCTTCAGAGGCCGGTAAAATATCAGCACTGCCGGTTTTAAATACTATACCTTCAAGGACAATGCTTTCCCCAACTTTGGAGTCAATTACTTTTATTATATCATCCGTTTTATCAAGTGGATTAGTACCACGATTAACTTCAACTCCATCATTTACACTGCCTCCATCAGTATCCGGATTTAATGGGTCTGTATGGTATTTAAGAACTTCATCACCATCAGAAAGTCCATCGCCATCAGTATCTGCCTTCAATGGGTCAGTATGATATTTAAGAACTTCATCTCCATCAGAAAGGCCATCACCATCGGTGTCTGCTTTCAATGGATTTGTATTATATTTTAATACTTCGTCACCATCAGTGAGTTTATCACCATCGGTATCTATTTTCAATGGGTCAGTTTGGTACTTAAGAATTTCATTGCCGTCAGTTAAACCATCACCATCTGTATCAGCTTTTAATGGGTCTGCATGATATTGAAGAACTTCATCACCATCAGAAAGGCCATCACCGTCAGTGTCTGCTTTCAATGGGTTTGTATGGTATTTTAGTACTTCGTCACCATCAGAGAGCCCATCATGGTCAGTATCTTTTAATAAAGGATCTGTCTTATATTTCAATACCTCATCTCCATCAGATAAACCATCACCGTCTGTATCAGGATTTTTAGGATCTGTTCCTAATGATTTTTCATCCTTATTTAACAAACCGTCGTTATCAGAATCAGGATTTCCGAACAGTGGAATGTTTAATCCAAGTGAAACTCCATAATAAACATCTTTAGGAGAACCTTCTCTATAGTAATTTAAATTATCCGTAAATGTATATGTAAAACCAAGAGAAATATCCATACCAAAATCATTTCCAAGTTTTATTTCAGTTCCAAATCCAAGTGGAATTATACCAGTCCATCCGTCTTTGTCTACAGATAAAGGAGATGGGGCTGTGGGAAACTCTTTCATTTTATAATTTAACACACCAAGCCCTCCATATAAATAAGGCCTAAATGTTTCATTATTGCAGAGATTGTATAATAAACGTAAATCGATTGGAAGAATTTTCGAGGAATAGTAGCTATGGTTAAGATCAAGTCCCGCATATTTACCATAACCTATCCCGAATTCCATCTGAAAATTATCATTAATTGTATTCCTAAGAATAACTCTTCCCAGAAATGAATTTTTCAAGCCGAAATTATTTTTAAATTCATTTCCCGGTATGAGTTCGTGATATTGTAAGCCGAGTTTCCATCCTTCACTCTGGGCAAAGATTTTATTACTAAATATTAATGCCGATAGTACAACTAATGTAACTGTAAGTGCTTTTTTCATTGCTTACCTTTCATAAAGTTAAGAATTGCGCTGACATCTAAATTATATTGAATATATCCTTAATTATAGTTTATATGTTTTATACACTATACACAATAAATATAACAAAGAATATTAACAATATCATTAAACGGATATTTAAAATCTAAATATCCGTTATTAAACTATAAAAAATACTTAAGTGTCCAAAAGACTTCACGCACATCTGTCTCAAAATAGTACAAACCAATTAATATTGTGCCACTGAAGGAAAATATTTTAAACAAATTGTTATGTCTTAAAAAAATGAAAAGTAAAGATAAAATGCCGCGGATGGATAGGAGCTAATATATTAAAAAAGCAGATTTGTTTTAATCTGCTTTTTGTTTAGTAATCTCGTTGTAAGGCAGCTTATTTTGCAGTTAATGTTGTTTCAGTTTCATAATTAAAAAAGTGGAGTTTCTCGGTGTTAAGATATAATTCTCTTTCAGAACCCTGCTTCGGTAAATCCCGTGCCGGAATTCTGGCAATAAATTGAGTGCCATTTATATTAAAATATAGAAATATTTCATTTCCCATCGGTTCAACCACTTCCAGTTCAACTTTTATTTTAATAAAATTTTCTCTTTTTTCTGTTACTGCTGCGTCATAAATATCTTCAGGTCTTATTCCCGCCCAAATATTTTTAGCGGCATAATTTTCAATCACCGCATTGTATTTTCCTGGAATTGTAAGCTTGTTTTGCTCTGTAATGTTGAATATAAAATCTTTACCTTGTTTAACTATTTTGCCCTCAATAAAATTCATTGAGGGGGAGCCTATAAAACCGGCCACAAATTTATTTATTGGGTGGTTGTATAAATTTAAGGGTGAATCAACCTGGTTTATAACACCATCTTTCATAATAACAATTTTATCTCCCATTGTCATTGCTTCTGTCTGGTCGTGCGTAACATAAATCATCGTGGCATCTAATGATTTATGTAATTTTGATATTTCAGTACGCATCTGGACTCTCAATTTTGCATCAAGGTTACTTAAAGGTTCGTCGAACAGAAATACTTTTGGCTTACGGACAATTGCTCTACCCACAGCTACTCTTTGCCTTTGCCCGCCGCTTAAAGCCTTAGGTTTGCGGTCTAAGTATGATTCAAGTTCAAGAATTTTGGCAGCCTCTGCAACCCGTTCTTTTATTTCCTGCTTACTGTATTTTCTAAGCTTAAGCCCGAATGCCATATTCTCATAAACTGTCATATGCGGATATAAAGCATAATTTTGAAATACCATGGCAATATCTCTATCTTTAGGGGAGACTGAATTAACCAGTTTATTGTCAATAAATATATCACCGGAAGTAGCATCTTCCAGCCCGGCTATCATCCGTAATGTAGTTGACTTTCCACAACCGGAAGGGCCTACCAATACGACAAATTCTTTATCGGCGATCTCAAGATTTACATCTTGAACTGCCGGTTTGTTGCCTTCATAAACTTTACTAACATTCTTTAAAATAACTTCTGCCATGATTATTGCCTTCTTATATTTTCTTTATTTCTTGAAAATACGAATTATATTTTATAAATATGAAAAAACTTTTAACCGTTTCTAATTCTATTTAGTGAAAGTACAAAATGTAAGTTTATTGTATTATTAAAATAAACTATTCGTTATATAAAATAAATGTATAAGGTAATGTCTTAACTAATATAGATTTATCAGAATTATTTAAGAAATTACTTACTTTTATTCCATTTTTAGGTAATTCTAAACTACCGTTTATATTTACCGTGGCCTTATCTTTTCCTTTGATAATAGAAAAGCTAATATTGCCATATAATGTTGGCATATCTTTTACAGCCAGAGTATCACCATTAATGAACCAGTCATTGAGCAATCCCTTAAATAAGATTAATGATGAATCATTTTCGTCTTCATAAACTAACATATTCCTGATAGAATTAATATAGTCAGATCCTACCCAGGTATGTGGCATATCTCCCAAAAATATATTAGTGTCAATATTTTTCCATACAACTTCAGCCCAATGATTCCAATTTGGAGGTCTTTGATCCTTTAAAAAATAGTCTAACAACTCATTTGCAATTTTAGGCTTATTCAATATAGTAAATGCATCTATTAGGCGGACTTCATACGGAGTGTAATTGACCCAATCGTATGAATTATTTTTTCTTTCCGTAAAGTAAGTATAATATTTTTTAAAAGTATTGTCCAGATAAGGCTGCGGCAAATTCTTTTCTTCTTGGGCAGGGAACAGGCTTATTGCTGTAGATGTTGCATCAAAATCTCCTAAATCTGCACAGCCTGGAATATAATCAATTCCTTTAATCTTTATAACCTGACTAATAGAATTATATAGATTAGTTCTAAAAGTATCTCTCATATTTCTAAATTTAACTATATATTTTTTCTCTTCCAAAATCTCAGCGATTTTTACAGCATCTTTTAATCCTCTGATTGTAAAAAAATCATCCCAGTAAGAATGCATTGGCTTTGCAGAATACCCTTCATGACTGATTGACTCAGGCATTAACCCATATAATGATTTTAATGAATCATTTCCATCCTTATAGTATTCTGTACTACGCTGTTTAATCATGTAATCTAAGTAATCAACTACCTTAGTTATTAAAGGGAATTTCTCTTTTAGAAACTCTAAATCTTTGGTAAAATAATAATACTGCAGAATTGCAAAGATATACTCCCCGTTGCTGTCGTTTTCATTAACCGGATCCGGGCCACGTTTATCAACGACACACGGCACTTTGCCATTTTCATAAATAAATTTGGAGTACCAATTCAAGTAATTTTTAACCTCTTCAAACATCCCAAATTTCAGCAATGCATTTGAAGTTAAAGAACCGTCTCTTATCCATGACCTTTCATAAGACCGGCTGCCCGGTTGAATTTTACTGCTATCCATATTGATAAGGATATATGCCAGATTTGATTTTAATGTGTTCAGTACCTTTTCTTTACCTCTTGGAAAAATAATTTTAATTCTATCTAATTTTTCTTTCCATGAGTCTGCAGTATATTGTAAATTATCAATAGCCTCTCTTTTAGAAATTCCTTTACTCACCGGAGAATCAGATAAGCTTAAGTAATATGTTTTTGTCTCGCCAGGTTTTAAGTTCATTGTATATTTTAGAGCTCCGGAAAGTAAACCGGCCTTATCCTCAGCAGAGTCTCTATTTAATAGAGTGTTTCTGTTAATACACTCAACTATTTCACCTTCATCAAAATGGGATATATAAAATGAATTTTCCTTTGGAGTAAATTGCAAATAATTAGCTGTATTAATAATAATTCTATCGGATGTTTTTCTTAACGACTTAATTGGAGCATACCCGCCATCAAAATTCAAATTTTGCCAAGGCGGATTTACCTGAAAAGGTCTTAAGGTTATATATAAATCAGCCGAAAGGGAAGTACTTTTTAAATTTGTTATTTCATATATAAAGTATTTATCATATGGTAAACGATTACTTACAAAAGCATTAATCCTTAACAAGAATTCATTTGTTCTACGTTCTACAAAGGGGATAGGCAGGTAATTATCCTTAAGAGTCTGATTTAATTCCGTATTTGCCCATGAATATATCTTTTTATCAATTTCTACAAATGGCTCAATTGAAAAGCTTTGTTTGTTGGTCTCTACCTGCCCTTCAGTATTTAGTAAAATCTCATCTCTATTGTTAAATGCGCCGCTAACAGTCCAATAGGCTTGTTTCTTGCCATAGTACTTCGGAAATAAACCGGCGGCAGGTGATTCTTCCGCCATCTTATAAAACAAATTATTATAATTATCAGAAAATGAAGCGGGCAGAAATTGCATTCCCGATAATATAAATTTTCCCTTATTTAGTTTTTTAACTACTACTTTATAGTATTTTGATTCGTTATCTTTAAGCTGGATATAAGAATTACCGGGTTTACCTATGAATGAAGTTTCTATCTCCTTCCATTTTATGTTATCATTAGAAGTAAATAATTCAAACTGTTGCGGAAAATAAACACTATCCCAGCAAAGGACTAGTCCGCCAATGTCTTTTGTATTATTGAAACTAAATAACAGAGAACTATTACTTTTACCTTCCCATTTTAGTCTATTTAATTTACCGGAAAACTCAAGTTTACTGTTTGGAGATTGCTTAAGCGAAGGATTTGAAAGATCAGTATCAGCAATTGGGATTTCTGTTATGCACAAATCTTTAAAATAGACTTCTCCTTTTCCTCCGGTAGAAGCAGTAATCATAATTTCGATTTTAGAAATATGTTTCGGCATCCCACCGCCAATTGGTCCCCACGCAAAACTAATATTTCTTTTTTTAATAATTATTTTTTGCCATTCAGAAGGGAATTCAAAATTCTTTTTATTAACCCACCAGACATTATCACCAGTTGAGTCAATTAGTTTAAACTCTAAAGTATTATTGACTGATTTTGCCTTTATATAAAAAGAGATTTCATAGTTATCAGGCAAATCGATACTAAATTGTTTCTGAATTCCTCCATAACCAGAGCCTTTTTCAAAACTGTAATTAAGTTTTACTAAGCTCTCTTTGTTATTATTCAAAAATGTTTTTTGGATAATTACACCATCTGAGGCATTAATTTTCCAGGAAGTTGAGTCCTTAAAGTTTTCTAAAAGTAGTTGTCCATAAGTATTAGAAACAATAAAGCATAAACATAAAACTATGTATTTATAATATTTTAGCATAAAAATGAAAAGGTTTACAATAATAATGCAATATTAATAATATTATTGATAAATGGCAAATAATCACATTAACGCATCTATACATGTGATTTATAAACATTCCCAAAAATAAATGTTGCTTTTAAAAAAAATATTTTCTAATTTCACACTAGAAAATGTAAACGTTTACAGTTTTCCAAAATAATAAAATATAAAACAAATTAAGGAGTGATTATGAAAGCAATTTACACTTTTTCAGCTCTTCTTCTCTTTCTTTTACTTGCAAGTACTGGCACATCAGTAGCCCAGACATGGAATAACCCGGCAAGTATTGACGTTTTTGTTGCCCCTGGCCCTATTGCAGTTGATGGGGTTTTAGAGTATTTCTGGAATCGTCCTTTTAATGGTTTGGTTTTTGGCCCTAATGCCCCTACAACGGCTAACTGGAAATCTGTTTCCGGCGGACTAAAGGTTGGTGGTACAGATACCGGTCCTTATGTAGATACAACCTATACTTATATGAAATTTTTACGCTCAGGAATGAAACTTTATATTGCTTTCTGGAGTGACGATAAGTGGGTTGGAAGATTTGGCGGCAGCTGGGAAGGCGATGGAATGTTTATGGTTGTTAGAAAAGCTGACAATACTACTCAGGAAATCAAATTGTATTATAACGGTTCAACCTTAAATTCAGAAATGGTTTGGGATACACCTGTTAAATTTGGACAAGGCGTTGGAAAACGTAATAGCCAGACTATTACCAACGATACTACCGCTTTAGATAATGGTTATGTCGCAGAATGTGTAATCAATTTAGATTCGTTGGGATATACAACTGTACCAGACACTTTGCCGGTTAATATTAACATATTTGATCCAGATCATTATGCTGTTGGTCAACCTGAATACCAAAATGCAGGTACTTTCTATAAATCATATTGGGGTGTTGAATGGGGCGGTATTCCTTTGCAGAAAAGTTTAATTCTTAAATCTACCGTTCTACCAGTTGAATTATCATCATTTTCAGCATCTATGGATAAAAATGGTGTTAAATTACAATGGGTTACTGCTACAGAAGTTAATAACGCCAGATTTGAAATTCAAAGAAGTAAAGACGGTGTTAATTTTGTTACTATTGGAACAGTTACAGGTATGGGAACAACTACTAATGTTTCAAGATATTCTTTTATTGACAAAAACTCATTTGGTAAATCAGTTTATCGCCTGAAACAAGTAGATTATAACGGTGATTTCACTTATTCTAATAATGTTGAAATTAACGGTACGGTTCCTCAGAAATTTGCTGTTGAACAAAATTATCCTAATCCTTTTAACCCAACTACAACAATTAACTATACAGTTCCAGAAAAATCCTTCGTTACCTTAAAAGTATTTGATGTACTTGGTCGTGAAGTTGCTACTTTAGTTAATGGTGAAGTTGAACTCGGAAATCATCAGGTTACTTTTAATGCTTCTAAATTAAGTTCTGGTGTTTATTATTATACCTTACAGGCAGGTAATAGCACTTCAACTAAAAAGATGGCTTTGTTAAAGTAATTCTTTAATAATAATATGTTTTATAATGGCCGGTCTTTCTGCAAAGAGGGCCAGCCATTTTTTTTAAGATCTTATTTCTATAGGAAAGAAAATTGAACAAATTTGAAACTAAATATGGCTTTTTCTCAGAATCAGGAGATGAATATGTTATTAAAACATACTTGACACCTAAGCCATGGATAAATGTAATTACGAATGGCGACTATGGTTGTACAATCTCTCAATGTGGAGGCGGTTTTAGCTGGCAGACTCACTCTGAATTTAACAGAGTAACCAGATGGCATCAAGATTTGATTCAGGATAATTGGGGAAAATATATTTATATCAGGAATAATATTACAGGCGAGTATTGGTCTCCAACTTTTATTCCTGCTAAAAAAGAACTTGATAAATACGAGTGCCGTCATGGTTTTGGATATACTAAATTTATATCTGAATATAAAGGAATTCTTGTTGAATTAACTTTGTTTGTCCCAAATAATGATAATTTAGAAATTTGGGATATAAATATTAAAAACAACACATCGCAGGAAGTTGATCTTTCTGTGTTTACTTATTTTGAGTGGTGCCTTGGCTCATCGGCTGATCATCATAGAGAATTTCATAAAACATTTATTCAAACAGAATACAATGAAGAATCAAATTCAATTTTTGCTACTAAAAGATTATGGGAAATTCCTTTGGGCGACAGGGGCCATTGGAATGTAAATTATGAGTATTGGGGATTTTTAAGCTGTAATAAAAAACCAGAAAGCTATGAGACTGAAAAGGAAAACTTTGTTGGCATGTACGGGGATTTGATAAATCCAAAAGCAGTTATAAATAATGTCCTGACAAGGAAAACCGGTAACTGGATTGATCCTATCGGGAGTCTTAAAATTGAATTAAAAATTGATGCTAATAATTCTGATAGTGTTGCTTTTTATCTGGGTTTGAGCAAAGATAAACAATTAATTAATAATATTTTAGCTAAGTACAGAACTAAAGAACAAATTGAGGCAGCCTTATCTGATGTTAAAGAAAGATGGAATGCTTTATTATCAACTTTAGTTATTGATACTCCTGATGAGGCAATGAATATTTTTGTCAATAAATGGGTAAGATATCAGGCTATTGCAGGACGTTTATGGGGCAGAACTGCTTATTATCAGCAAAGCGGTGCATACGGCTTTAGGGATCAGCTTCAAGATAGCTTGGTATATCTGCCTATTGATCCTGCTTATACTGAAAATCAAATTAAGCTGCATGCAAGACATCAATTTGAAGATGGTTCGGTTTTACACTGGTGGCATCCTATTGCTGAAGTCGGGCTGCAAACAAAAATGACTGATGATTTATTATGGCTGCCGTTTCTTCTGTCTCAGTATTATAAAGAAACCGGCAATATCAACTTCCTTTTAGAAGATGTTGAATATTATGATAAAAAAGAATTAAAAGAAAGTTTATTCAAACATTCTATAAGGGCAATTGAAAAAGCATTTACTAGATTTAGTGAAAGGGGATTACCTTTAATTGGTGCTGGTGATTGGAATGATGGCCTAAGTGCGGTTGGACTTGATATGAAAGGTGAATCCATATGGATGGCTGAGTTCCTATATTACATTTTAGAGAATTTTATTCCTCTTTGTGAAAAATTAAACGAAATGGAAATTGCTGCAAAGTATAAATCTAAAAATGTCGAATTAAAAAAAGCATTTGATGATTATGCCTGGGATGGGGAATGGTTTTACCGTGCTACAAAGGATAATGGATTAAAAATTGGAAGTAATGAAAATGAAGAAGGAAAAATTTATCTAAATGCCCAAACCTGGTCATTAATCAGTAATATTGGGGAATCTGAAAAAGTGGATAAAGCAATTAACGCTGCTAAAAAATATCTATTTAAGAAGAACGGAGCTTTATTATTATTTCCTGCTTATTCTAAGCCTGATCAGTTTATCGGATATCTTTCCCGTTACGCCGCAGGGAGGAGAGAAAATGGCGGGGTTTATACACACGCCTCCACTTGGACTATCTGGGCGCTTGGACTAAGAAAAGAATCGGATGCCATTTATGATCTGTCCAAAAAAATGTCTCCAATTTATAATGGGTTAAACCCTGATGAATATTCAGCAGAACCTTATGTTACTCCGGGAAACATTGACGGGCCTGATTCTCCGGATTATGGCAAAGCCGGCTGGACATGGTACACAGGTTCAGCAGCCTGGTATCAGAAAGTAGTTGTTGATTGGATATTAGGCGTAAGAGCTGATGAAAAAGGGTTATTAATCGATCCTTGTATCCCTAATGAATGGAATAAATTTACCATTAAAAGGAAATTCAGAAATACGTTTTATAGCATAGAAGTACTAAACGAAAATAAAGTTAATTCAGGCGTTAAAAAAATTATTGTTGACGGTGTTGAACAGTCTTCAAATATTATTTTGCCTTCGGATAAAGAGCAGGTTAAAGTAACTGTTATTATGGGATAATGATAAATGAATAACAAACAGGAAAATATTATTGATCTTAAAGGTAAATGGAAATATATTACTGATGCTAATGCTACTTTAAGCATAGGTGATATTTCAATGAGGATTGATACTATTAAGAATAAAATGGATATTCCCTCTAATTGGCAGTTGCAAAATCTTGATAATTATTCAGGTCCTGTTTGGTTTATCAAAAAATTTAAAGGTGTTGATACTGCTAATGATATCAAAATATTAGAATTCTATGGTGTGGATTATTTTGCGGATGTATGGCTAAACAATAACTATCTCGGCCATCATGAAGGATACTTCCAAAAATTTCGATTTAACATAACCGACTTCCTTTTACCTACAGATAACATTCTGGTCGTAAAAGTAAATTCTCCTTATGAGCAGCCCGGTGAGGTATGGCCATTAAAGAAAAAAGCAATTAAAGGAGTATTAAACCACCATGATTGCAGGCCCGGTGCCTGGAATCCTGAGAAGGGGCAGGATAAAAATACAGGCGGCATTTGGAACGATGTGTTTATTCATTATGGCTTGCCTGTATTTATTGACCAGGTAAAAATATCTTCCAAAGTAAGCATAAAGAATAAAAGTGCTGAAGTTGAAGTTAAAATCCGACATACAAATATTGTTAAAATAAATAAGGATTTTAATGCTCAAATAGAGATTACTAATCCTGAAGGGACAACGGAAATATTCTCTCTTGATATGCACCGAAGACAAGGTGAAAATACAAGTGAAATTATCCTAAACCTTTCACACATTTATTTCTGGCAGACTTTCGATACCGGCAAACCATTTTTATACAACATCAAAATATCTTCAAAATTCTTTAGCAATTATACTTGTCAATATGGATTTAAAAAAGTTAAATTAGCTAAGGACAAAACTTTTTTCTTAAACAATAAAAAACTTTTCCTTAAAGGGACTAACTTAATTGCTGAACAGTTTTTAAGTAGTCTTTCTAATGAACGAATAGAAAAAATAGTTACTTTGATTAGGGAAGCAAATATAAATGCTGTTAGAGTACATGCACATATAAACCGGGATGAACTATATTCCGAGTTTGACAGGCAGGGTATTTTAGTATGGCAGGACTTTGCTTTACAATGGACTTATGAAGAATCGAAGGATTTCCATCAAAATGCTGTTAACCAAATTAAAGATATGGTTAATCAACTTTATAATCATCCTTCGATTGCTTTTTGGTGCTGCCATAATGAACCCGGTCCACAGATTAAAGTCTTAGATAAAGAGTTGGAAAAGGCTGTTAAAAAAGAGGACACGCAGAGAATAATTAGAAGAGCCTCAAATTATGAGGAGCACCCTTACGAAGGCTGGTATTGGGGAGTGAAAGAGCATTATATCGCTGCTCCAATGGGCCCGTTAGTTACTGAGTTTGGTGCTCAGGCTTTACCTGTTCTTAGTTCATTAAAGAAATTTATTAAAGATGATGAATTATTCCCCCCCAATTTTGAAACATGGGAATATCATGATTTTCAGCCTGACCAGACTTTTAATATTACCAAGGTTAATATCGGTAATGGTATTGAAGAGTTTATTAACAATAGCCAGAATTACCAGTCAGAATTATTAACAACTGCAATTCATTACTACAGAAGAAAAAAGTATGAAGGAATAACCGGTGTTTTTCAGTTTATGTTTGTGGATTGCTGGCCATCTATTACATGGTCGGTAGTTGATTATTATTTAGTCCCCAAAAGTGGTTATTACAATCTGAAGCAGGCTTATTCACCGATCCTTCTTTCCATAAATGTCAGACAGAACCAATATTTTTTAGGCAGTAAATTAAATTTGGATTTATGGATAATAAATGATACATATAATATTATCAAAGATTGCAAGATTGAATTTAGTTGTAATAAAGTAACTTTCAGTACCATTGAGCATCTTTCAGTTAAAGAAGATAATATGTATTTTATACCTTTTGAAAGAGTAAATATTCCTCTACCTTCTGACATCTCGGAAGGTAACCAGTTTATTTCTGCAAAACTTATAAGCTCCGATGGACAGGTATTAAGTAGTTATGAATTTATGATTAAAGTATTGGCTAAGGATATAAAAAGGATTAGAGAAGAGGAAAGTAATACAAGGATTTTATGAAAAAATTTTATATACTGTTTTTTATTATTCTAAATATTTCTGGTGTTACATTTGGCAGTCTTGTTGATGGTATAGCTCCGGCTACTCCATCATTCTTTACTGTTAAAGCTTATGAAAAGCATATAGACATTAGATGGGGCGGTAATACTGAGTCTGATTTAGTCGGCTATAACTTGTACAAATTTAGCAATGGAAACTATGAAAAAGTTGGTTCTTTTGGTAAATATGATCTGAATTTATATCAAGACAAGGTTGGCCAGACGAATGTAACGGCTTCTTATAAAGTATCTGCTTTTAATATTGCAAATCAAGAATCTCCTCTAACCGATTCCATCACAGTTACTACTCATGAAATGTCAGATGATCAATTCTTGGATATGGTGCAGGAAGCTACCTTCAGGTATTTCTATGATTTTGCACATCCGGTTTCCGGCTTAACGCGTGAAGGATTAACTCATCAATCTGATATTGTTACCAGTGGCGGATCTGGTTTTGGGGTTATGGCTCTTTTAGTTGGAATTGACAGAGGTTATATTACCAGGGAGCAGGGAATTGCAAGAATGCTTAAGATTGTAAATTTTCTGACTACTGCTGATCGTTTTCACGGTGCCTGGTCTCATTGGATAAATGGAAATACAGGACATGTTATTCCATTTAGTACTTATGACAATGGCGGGGATTTGGTTGAAACTTCTTATATGGTTCAAGGACTACTTGCCGCCAGGCAGTATTTTAATAATAATGTTGCAGAAGAAGATTCCATCAGATCAAAAATCACATACCTATGGGAAACGGTTGAATGGGATTACTATCGACGTTCTCCTTATAGTAATTATCTTTATTGGCATTGGTCTCCTAATTATAATTGGCAAATGAATATGCCAATATCCGGATATATGGAAGCTATGATAGTATATTTATTGGCTACAGCTTCTCCTACACATAGAGTTCCTGCCAGTTTGTTCAAGAATGGATGGGAAGGTTCCGGTTACAGAAATGGCAGTTCTTATTATGGCATACCTTTATTTGTCGGGCCAAGTTATGGCGGGCCTCTGTTTTTTTACCACTATTCATTTTTAGGGTTTGATCCACGATATATAAAAGATACTTACGCAAATTATTTTAATAATAATATTAATGCGTCATTAATACACAGGCAGTATTGTATTACAAATCCAAGAGGACAAGTTGGATATGGGGCTAATTGTTGGGGATTGACTGCAAGTGACGGTCCCGGTGGATATTCTGAGCATAGGCCATATTCTTCCAATGATGACGGAACGATTGCTCCTACTGCGTCAATTTCTTCTTTCCCATATGTTCCTCAATATTCTATGGGAGCGATGAAGAATTTTTATAGATCGTATGTCAACAATCTTTGGGGCCCATATGGATTTAAAGATGCTTTTAATCTTAACAGTAATTGGTTTTCAAACACTTACTTAGCAATTGATCAGGGACCGGAAATAGCTATGATTGAAAACTATAGAAGCAGCTTGCTGTGGAATAAATTTATGGCTAATCCTGAAATTGCGCCGATGTTGGATTCTCTTGGTTTTATTCCTGATTCGGCCGCTACATCAGTTAAGGACAAGAATATTATAGTATCAGGGTTTACACTGGAGGGTAATTATCCAAATCCGTTTAATCCGGGTACGACTATTAAATTTACAATACCTGCAAACAGTTTTGTTGATATTACAATTTATAATGTACTTGGACAAACTATTAGAAAGCTAAAATCTGATATTATGTCTGCCGGTAGTCAGCAGGTTTATTGGGATGGGAAAGACGATTCTTATCGTGATGTTAATTCAGGCGTATTTATTTATTCTGTTAAAGCTGATTCTAAATATATTAGCGGCAAAATGATTCTTCAGAAATAAAGATATGACATTTTTTTATAAACATATTACAAAATTATTAAGAGTTATTTTTATTCTGGTATTTGCATTAAGTGCTTTTTCCTGTAAGAATAAAAGCGAGAATAATATTGTTATTGACTTCTGGGGAATGGGCAGTGAAGGGGAAATCCTAAAACAGTTAGTTCCGGAGTTTGAAAGACGGAATCCAGGCATCAAGGTAAATGTGCAAATGATTCCCTGGACTGCGGCTCAGGAAAAATTAATTTCGGCTTTTGCTGCTGACAACCTGCCGGATTTATTTCAGCTAGGTAATACATGGGTTCCTCAGTTTGCCGAACTTGGAGCGATTATTAACCTCAATTCCTTTATCAGTAAATCTGATGTTATAAAAAAAGAATATTATTTCCCCGGCATTTGGGATACAAACATCATATTTAATAAAGTCTATGGTATCCCTTGGTATATTGATACCAGAATACTTTTTTACAGAAAAGATGTTTTGGAAAAAGCTGGTTTTAATCAACCGCCCAAAACTTGGGATGAACTATACACACTTTCTAAAAGGATTAGAAACAATGCCAATGGTGAAGATAAATATGCAATTTATCTTCCTACAAATGAGTGGTCTCCATTTATAATATTTGGACTTCAAAATGGAAGTACTATATTAAAAGATAGTAATGCCTATGCTGATTTTAGCGGTGCTAAATTCAAAGAAGCATTTAAATATTTGATTAAGTTTCACAAAGAAAAATTAGCACCTATCGGTATTTCCCAGGTTACCAGTGTATATCAGTCTTTTGCACAAGAGTATTTCTCTATGTATATATCGGGTCCTTGGAATATTGTCGAGTTTAAGAAATGGATGACAGGTGATTTAGCAGATAAATGGGGTACAGCTCCATTACCGGGCAGGTATACTTACCCGGGGGTTTCTACTGCGGGAGGAAGCAGTCTGGTCATGTCAAGAAATTCAGTACATAAAGAAGCTGCCTGGAAATTTATTGAGTATCTTTCTGAAACAAAGACTCAATTGCAGTTTTATAATTTGGTGAATGATCTTCCTGCTGTAAAATCAGTTTGGGAAGAAAAAACATTTAAAGACGATCCATATATCAAAGCTTTTTATGAACAATTTTTACACGTTGTCCCTACTCCTAAGATACCGGAGTGGGAGCAGATAGTGTTTGCTAAAGTCCAGCAATATGCTGAAGAAGCTGCGCGCGGTTCAATAACTGAAGATGAAGCTCTTAAACGATTAGATGCTGACGTGAATACTATTCTGGAAAAAAGAAGATGGATAATTAAAAATAAACCGGTTAATAATTAGTTACATTTATGAAGTTTTTTAACAAAGAAAATAGTAGTGCCGCTTATATGTTTTTAGCTCCGGCTATGATATCTATTTTTATATTCTTTTTCATTCCGGTTATTGCTGCCTTTATAATTAGTTTTACAGATTTTGATGTCTATGCTCTTAGCAGTTATGGTTATTTACGCTTTGTTGGATTTAGAAATTATATCCAATTAATGAACGAACCATTATTTTGGACTGCTCTTAAAAACACATTTTATTTTGTGATTTTTGCCGGACCCCTTTCAGTATGCGTTTCTTTGGCCGCTGCCATAATGCTTAATTCAAAATTAATTAAATATAAAGGAATATTCAGACTGGTATATTTTATGCCTGTTGTTACCACATTAGTTGCTGTGGCTATTGTCTGGAGGTTTATTTATCATCCAAGGTTTGGACTCCTGAATTATGCTTTAGGCTTTGTGGGAATTCATCCAATTGATTGGCTGGGAGATCCAAACTGGGCAATGCCGGCAATTGTCTTGATGTCTGTATGGAAAAATTTTGGTTATAATATGATTATATTTATTGCCGGTTTACAGAATATCCCTGAGTATTTATATGAAGCTGCTATCCTTGAAGGAGCTAACAGTTGGCAGCAATTCAAGAATATTACTGTCCCAATGCTAGCCCCGACGACTTTATTTATTAGCATTATTACAATGATAGGTTATTTTCAATTGTTTGCTGAACCTTATATCATGACGCAGGGCGGACCTTTAAATAAAACTTTGAGTATTGTTCAATATATGTATCAGGAAGGTTTCCGCTGGTGGAATATGGGGTATTCTGCATCAATTGCATTTGTCCTGTTTTTCATAATTTTTATTGGAACTTTAATTCAATTAAAAGTTCAGAAAAGTTCGGAAGAAGTATGAAAAAATATTTACTTTATGGTTTCTTAATTATTTCCGGATTGATTACTCTTGCACCATTTATATGGATGGTATCTGCTTCATTTATGCATGATGGACACGCCTCCGTATATCCTCCAAGATTTTTTCCTGATGAATTTACTTTTGAACAGTATATAGCTCTCTTTTCACGTTTAAATATTACAAGAAATTTCCTTAATTCTCTTTTTATTTCTGTAATTGTTACCGGAATATCTCTAATATTTAATTCCATGGCGGGTTATGCTTTTGCTAAATATAGATTCAAAGGAAAAAATAAACTATTTAATTTATTATTAAGCTCAATGATAATTCCGGCGCAGGTAACAATGCTACCGTTATTTCTGATGCTTAAAGAGTTCGGGTTTATCAATACATATATGGCTTTAATTATTCCGGGCCTTGCAAACATTTTTGGTATATTCTTAATCAGGCAGTATGCCTTATCCATTCCTGACAGTTTAATAGAATCAGCAAGACTGGATGGAGCAACTGATTTTCAAATATATTATAAAATAATAATGCCTTTGGCTCTTCCTATTCTGGTAACATTAGCTATTTTCACTTTTATGGGAACATGGAATGATTTCCTCTGGCCATTAATTGCATTAAATGACAGTTCAATGTACACTTTACCTGTTGCATTAGCCAATTTAATGGGTGAACATACTAAAGATCCGGAGCTAATGATGGCCGGATCAGTTTTGACTATTTTGCCTGTCTTAATAGTATTCCTTGTATTGCAGAAATACTATATTAAAGGCATTATGATGGGTAGTGTAAAAGGATGATTTTATCTAAAAAAGTAAAATATTGTTATCAGAAAGTAAGTAAATGAATATTCATGAAATCGCGAAAAGAGCAGGTGTTTCTATTGCAACTGTATCAAGAGCTTTTAACAGCAATTCCCTGATAAAGGATGATACACGCAGACGAATTCTGCAGATTGCCGAAGAGCTGAATTATAAACCAAGTCCAATTGCAAGAGGTCTTTCAACAAGGCAGACTGATACTATCGGCGTGATTCTGCCTGATCTGGTGGGTGAGTTCTTTATGGATATTATTCATGGAATTGATGAAGAAACTGATAAATCCGATAAATACATTTTGGTTTCCAGTTCACATAGTAAAAGGAATATAATTGAGATTCTTATTGAGTTCCTTTCCAGCGGCAGAGTTGATGGTGTTGTTTTAATGGCGCCTCAAATAAATAAGGAAATTACCAAATTGGTTAAAAAAAGTAAGCGGCCAATCGTTTTGATAAATGCAGGTAAAGATATTGAAGATGTGGTTAATTTTCATATTGATAACTATCAGGGAGCGTGTATAAATATTGAACATTTAATTGGGCACGGTTACAAGAACATTGGTATGATAACAGGTCCGGCTGAAAACTGGGACGCCCAGGAGAGATATGCGGGTTTTTCAGATGCATTAGAAAAGCATAATATAAGTCTTCAGCCTAATTTAATTATTGAGGGTGATTTCTCAATTAAAGCAGGTTTCTATGGATTTATGCGCTTAATGAGTCAGCCTGAAAAACCGGATGCTATTTTTTGTGCAAACGATATGATGGCATTAGGAGCTTATGAAGCAGCTAAAACTTCTAATATTCAAATCCCCAATGATGTAGCATTAACGGGTTTTGATGATATTTTCTTAACAAGATTAATACAACCAAGATTGACAACAGTGCATGTACCGGTTGTTGAGCTGGGAAGTAAAGCAGTAAGATATTTACTAAGTATGATAAATGGTGATGTTGATCCGAATATACCTTATGTTGAAGCATTATCCACAGGTCTGGTTATCGGAGGATCTTGCGGATGTAAGGTTAATTCTTTTCACTCAATTTTATAAAAGAAATTAAAAGTTATAAATAATAAAATATCGGAGGTTACTATGAAACGTATGGCACTTATTTCTCTGGGTATGTGGTTCATAATATCTGCGGCCTTGTTAGCTCAGATACCAAGGCAAGATGTAATGTGGGCTAAAAAAGCGGTTGGTAATATCGTTTTGGATGGCCGGCTTGATGAACCGGATTGGGCTAAAGCAGAATCTGTTATGGTAGTTTTCGGGCAGCCTGGACCTTTGCCTACATCCGGCTATAGAGCAGAATTCCAGCAGGAAGCAGTTACTGATCCTACACATGCTACTGTAAAGTATCTGGTTAAAGATAATCAATTATACATGGGATTTATAATTCCGGATTCTTCTGTTGTTGGCTCTCAAGATTGGGCCAGATGGGATGGAATTTTAATGTCTATTAAAGACAGGGCTAGTGCAAATAGACCTACTGACGCCATTGAATTTGTTTATGGATATTGGTTCCCTGAAGTTCCCGCAGGTACAAGACCCACAGTAGGCGCAAGTCCAAGATTTATTGGCCCGAGATACGGCAATTTTACGGATACTACAAGAACACCTGCTCAAATTGCTGTTTGGGATGCAAGAACTATAGTTGACGGCGCTTCTAATGATTCTTTACGCGATAGAAGCTGGACTGTTGAAATGAGAATTTCAGTTGATTCTTTAGGATATAATTTGAATAAACCGGAAGGCGAAATTATTGAAACCAATTTCTCTATCTGGGATTGTGATTATTTATATGAGGGGCATCTTGATAAAATATCAACGACTCGTACACATATCCAATCTCCATGGTCAAATGCCAATAGTGATAATGTTATAAGACTTTATACACGTCCGGACGTTACAACCAATACAGTTGCACTTCCGGTAGTTGCACCTGATGTTGTACTTCCTAATGGTGCTAATAAACCTGAACCTGTTATTGATGGTTATTTAAATGATGAAGCCTGGCAGTACGCCTATACTTTCAAGATTGCATGGGCTGACTCAGTAGTTAGAAACGGGTATCCTGGTGTTGGTCCTTGGAGAAGTGGTCAATGGCAGCCTGAATTATTCGGAAATCCTCGTCCGCCGGTTTTGGATCCTCTTACTTCAACAGTAAAAATGTTTTTTAGAGGTACAAAATTATATGTTGCCGCTGATATATCAGATCAGTTAATACAGGGTACTAATAACTATGATGCAATGGATGCGTTTAGATTACTAATTGGTGATAGAAATGCTGTTGATTTAGCTAATGCAATGTTGTTTAGATCTTTAATAGTTCAATACGGCCCAAATGGTCAGGCAATTGCTTCTGATTATTTACCTACATTAGTTGATACAGGCGGTACAGCTTGGGCTTGCAGACTAAAACAAGGTTCAACCGTTAATAATTATAACGACATTGACTCCGGTTACGTTGTTGAAATGGCTATTGACCTTACAAAACTCGGATACAATTCCTCGTTAAATGATAAATTATTATTTGCCGGAATTGATATCTTTGATGGCGACTCTTTCCAAGACTCAGTTGCCAATTATGGCACAAGAACATGGTGGTTTAGAGAGCATACAGGAGGTCCGGCTGCAGCATGGATTTACATGGATCAAAATAACTTAATGAGTGTTAAACAGAATGAAACAAGCATTATTCCAAATACGATTAAGTTATTAGGTAACTATCCTAATCCTTTCAATCCTTCAACAAAAATTGGTTATTCTATTCCTTCTACCGGTGATGTTACTATTGTTTTCTATAATATTTTAGGAAAAGAAGTAGCAAGGTTTAATCAAACGAATCAACCGGCTGGAAATAATAGTTTTACTTTTAATGCTAAAGGATTGGCATCCGGCGCTTATTTCTATAAAATTAATTTGAAATCCGGTTCTAACTCATTTAACTCAGTTACCGGAAAACTAATTTTAATGAAATAGTTTGTGTAGATATTATTTCATCTTATGTGATTTCACTTTGTCTTATTTTCTGCGCTTACCCCTGAATCTTTTCAGGGGTAAGCGGTGGTTACTAAGAGCTAATTTAATATAAACCAGTAAGGCATTTACAGTGAGCTGTAAATAAAAATCATAGTAACTATGAGAGTCTTGCATTACAATAAATCAACCGGTTATTTAACCGGGTCTAAATGATTATTAAAACTTGGTTAGGCTATGGAAAAAATAAAAATAAAAATGTCCTTCTTCCTGCTAGTATTTTGTTTGTTTTTGCCTGCTCTTTTAAATGCACAAACAACTGGTAAGTTAGCCGGCAGGATTGTTGATGAAAAGGGAGAACCATTAATTGGTGCAAATGTTAAAATTATTGGTACAAGCTTAGGAGCCTCTACCGATATTGACGGTTATTACAAAATATTGAATATCAGAGCCGGAGTTTACCATATCTCTGTATCATATGTAGGGTATCAAGCCAAGGAAATTTCTAACATTAAAATATCCTCTGACCAGACAACAAAACAAGACATTGCCTTAAGTTCCGGTGCAATAGTAGGTGAAACTATTACTATTGTAGCCACAAGGCCTATAGTGGAAACCAATCAAACAAGTTCTGTCTCTTCAATTAGTGAAGATGAAATAAATAAACTGCCTATTCAAGACTTAAATGAAATTGTAAATTTACAGGCAGGTGTTATAGATGGGCACTTCAGGGGTGGTAGAATTGGTGAAGTACAATATCAAGTTGATGGTGTTACTGTTAATAATCCTTATGATAATTCTTCTACTTTACAACTGGATAAATCCATTATTCAGGAAGTGCAGGTTATCAGTGGTACTTTTGATGCCAAATACGGGCAGGCTATGTCAGGAGTTGTAAATGCTGTCTTAAAATCCGGAAGTGATAAATTTCAGTATTCCGGTGATATATATATGGGCGGTTTCTTTACAACTGACAAATCAAGATATCCCGATAATAATAAATACAAACCCCTTTCAGTTCAAAATTATCAGCTCACATTAAGCGGGCCGACAGGCTTGCCTAAAACCACTTTCTTTATCAGCGGAAGAAAGTACAATAACGATGGCTGGCTTTACGGCACTCGTAGATTTAATCCGACTGACTCCAGCAATTTTGAAAAAAGAATATTTAATCCAACAGGTGATAATAAGCTTGTACCAATGAACACAACAGACGAGTATAGTGGTCAATTTAAAATTGCCAATCAATCGTTAGAAAAGTTTCAATTAAGTTATCAGGCGATTATTAATCATGCAGAAAAACAATATTATAATGATAGTTACAAATTTAATCCTGACGGAATAAATAAACCAAAAACATTTTCAATTACTCACGGTTTGGATATTACTCATACAATTACAAATGATTTGTTTTATAAATTGAGTGTCAGACAAAACTATTTTTCATATAAAGACATGAAATATGAGGATGTCTTTGATCAAAGATATATAAAAGCAGGCCAGCCAAAAGGTGATGCGAATTATGAAAATGGTTCTGTTATTCAGGGAGTTGATCTTTCAAGGTTTAAACAAGAAACTAATGCTGCCATTCTTAAAACTGATTTTACGTGGCAGTTTAACAGATTTAATATGTTTGAATGGGGGATTGAAGGCCAGACTTCAAAAATGACTTTTGGTAGTCCCGGTTTTTTACGCTCAACAAATGTAAACGGTGTTCAGGTGTTACTTGCTCAGTATGCTACCAGGCCGGAAGATCCCACGCTTTTAACTTATTATCCAAAACAATTAGCAGCTTATTTGCAGGATAGAATTGAAATGGGGGATCTGATTGTTCGAGGCGGAATTCGTTTTGAGTACTTTGACGCGAACACTACCGTTCCAAGTAATTTACAAAATCCTGCAAACTCCATAACTGGTGCCCCGGGTTCTGAATTAGTAAAAACTAAAAAGAAAATTGCGTTTGCCCCGCGTTTGGGCTTTAGTTTCCCGCTGACTGACAGAGCTTCAGTTTATTTCTCATATGGTCATTTCTATCAAATGCCTGGTTTGGGGGACTTGTATAGCAACGCCAATTATTTAGTGCTTAAGGATTTGCAGGCAGGTGGAATAAGCTATGGTGTTATGGGAAATCCGGATTTGAAGCCCGAATTGACTGTTCAATATGAAGTCGGTTTAAAACAGGCGTTAACAAATTCACTTGGATTAGAGCTTACTTTCTTCTATAAAGATATTAGAGATTTATTAGGGACAGAATTTGTCAGTACTTATACTGCAGCAGATTATGCTAGATTAACTAATGTTGATTTCGGCAGTGTTTATGGCTTTACAATTGCAATTGATCAAAGAGCAATTGGGCCTATCAGTACAAGTATTGATTATACTATGCAATTTGCAAGAGGAAACAGCAGTGATCCGCGTGAGTCTGCCAATAGAGCTTCCGGCGGAAAAGATCCAAGACCAAGAGATATTCCGTTTAGCTGGGATCAGCGCCATACTTTAAACGCTACAGCTATTTATTTTGTCCCAGAGGATTATTCAATCAGTGCTATTCTGCGTTTCGGCAGCGGACAGCCCTATACACCGCTTATCGGAACAGGTTTTAATGCTGATCTGGAAACCAATTCAGGCGTTAAGGACAGTTATGCTTTATTGGATTTAAGGGCTGAAAAGTTTTTCAATTTTAACTTTATTAACTTAAGTGTGTATCTAAGGGTGTTTAACGTTTTAAATACTCATTTCGCAAATGGATTTGTTTTTTCGGGGACAGGCTCTCCTGACTATTCCATTACTCCAACTACTGATAGATCCCAATTAAATAACCCTGCAAGGTTTTATGAACCCCGCAGAATTGAGTTTGGTATTTCTTTCAGAAGTAATTAATTATTAAGGATTTTATTTATGCTTTACAAAAAAAATGTCCTAAGCTTTGTATTTGCACTTTTTTTAGTGCATACTTCTTTAATGGCGCAAATTACTACTCCTGTTCCGCCTGAGCAAAGAGGTAAAATTGACATGGAGCGTACCGGTATGCACGATGCCAATAGGATTAGAACTGTCTTTTATAATTATGGTATGGTGGGGGATTATCCAGCCGATCCGATAAATGTCGATCTCAGTATTTTCCACTCAGTGGAAGTTCCTAAAGGTTCAGGAGAGAATTATTCTGATGGTGGAACTCCTTTTGTATTATCTAAGCTAGTGCAGGAGTCCGGGATTACTTCTTTCAGAATGGAAACCGGTTATCGTGAAAGACAGGGGACAAGCCCCGTTACAAATAAAACCATGCGTTTTGAACCGCGTCCAGGTTATTTCCAGACAGATCCTACAATAAATAAAGGCCGTTCTGTTGCTCTTAGTAATGACGATAGAACCTGGCCTGATAAATGGTATGACAAATTAAACGATAGCTTTGATCCCGGCTGGGCAGGTAAATGGAATGGATACTTCGGTAAAGCTCCTGCTGCTGATCAGGAAAGTTATTGTGTTTATGATGATCAGTACTATGATGATTTGAATTTCCACCCTGATTCAAGAGATAGAACAAGAATGGGTTTAGGCTTGCGCGTTGAGCAGAGGGGCTTTCAGTGGTCTAACCCTCAGGCAGGAAATGTAATTTTTTTCCACTACGATATCACAAACGAGAGTACTACTGATTATAACAATAATATCATTTTTGGCATCTACCTTGATGCCGGAGTTGGCGGCTCTGGTATTGGCGTTGATGGTATTGCTGAGTCAGACGATGATAATGCATTCTTTGATAAACAGGCAGGATTAAACTTAGTTTATACCTGGGATAAAAATGGTCACGGTATGAAAGGGGCTACCGGCTATCTTGGTTATTCTTATTTGGAAACTCCCGGTAATTCAACTGATGGGATTGATAATGATTTGGATGGTATTATTGATGAGAAAAGAGATAGTGGACCGGGAGAGAAAATAGTCGGACAGGATAACATCCGTGCTTATGTTACTTCTCATTATAATATGGACAATTTTGTTAAAACTTATGGGGCGTTGGAAAAAAGACCTGCTTATCAGGCCGGTGTTTGGTTTACAGGCGATGAAAATATGAATTGGGTTGCAGAATTTGATGATACCGGCGCAGATGGTATCTTCGGCACCGGTGATCCGGGAGAAAAAGATGGAATTCCGACTCTTGGTGAGCCTAATTTTGATAAAACTGATCTTGAAGAATCTGATATGATTGGCTTGACTGGTTTTAAAATGAATAGGATTAGAGCCGGCTCAGGTTCTCCTTCCACAAATGTTGATGATATTGTTTTCTTTGATGATGGCAGAAATTGGCCGCAACGGTTATATAACAGATTTGTTTCAGCAGATTCTTCATTTGATGTTCCATTAGTTTTGAACTACAATATTGGTTTTCTTTTTGCTTCCGGTCCTTTTAATCTTATTAATAGTAAGACTGAAAGGTTCAGTTTAGCTCTGGGTTTTGGGCAGGATTTAAGAGAGCTGACCACAACTACACGCGTTGTTCAACAAATTTATAAAGCTAATTATCAGTTCTCGGTTCCCCCTCCTATGCCAACATTGCAGGCTTCAACCGGAGATCATTATGTTATGCTAACATGGAGCGATCAGTCGGAAAGGGTTTATGATCCTGTTACTAATTCAAATGATTTTGAAGGTTATAGAGTTTATCGAAGTACAGATCCTACTTTCTTAGATCCTCAGGTCATTTATACTGCTACAGGTACAGGTCCGATTGGTAATGGCAAACCAATTGCTCAGTTTGATTTGGCTGATGGAGTTGCAGGTTTTTCTACTACTACTGTTGAAGGAGTTGCTTATTATTTGGGCAATGATTCAGGTATTAAGCATACTTTTAAAGATACTACGGTTACAAATGGACAAAGATACTATTATGCAGTTACTGCTTATGATAAAGGAAGTGACTCAATACAAATCTATCCGTCTGAAAATGCCATTGCTGTTAGCCAGACTCTTCGCGGAGGAACTATCCTTCCTAAGAATGTAGTGGAAGTTGTGCCTAATCCGCAGTCGTTGGGCTATGTATCGGCGTTAGCTGAAAGTATCGTGCATGACCAGGGAACCGGATTCGGTAATGTAAACATTGCAGTCTTAAATCCTGAACTTGTCCCTGATAATCAAATCTATAAAATTGTCTTTGATAATCCGGGAGATAGTGTTAAAGCTGTTCAATATAGTTTGATAAACACTACTAAAGGAGACACTATATTTGCTACAGGAACTGATTTTGGCGGTGTGGGAAGTGGTCCCGTTGGTACAGGACTTCTTCCGATCATACAAACTCCGTCTACTGTATTAATAGACTCAACAAATACAGGCTTTACTTCCGAAAGTAAATCAACAATTGGAATTAAGTACAGATATGCAAATGCTTTGCCTATTCAGGTCAGAAGGCCCGGTTTTCCAAGCGATTTTGAAATAGTATTTGGTTCTACAGTTTTGGATACTTCCATTGCTGCTATCGGTATACCAAGCAAACCTGTTAAGTTTTCTATTGTAGCTCATACATCTAACGGAGATATGAAATTAAAGTTCAGATTCAGAGATGTTGATAATGACAGTACGATTAGCAGTCTGGGTGAATATATAGATATAGTTACATATTCCACTGCAAATCCAACTGTGGCAATGTCAACATGGCGAATGGATTTTGATACTACGGGACAATATATCCGTGGGGCTATAGTAAAACCTACTTCGGGCGATAGATATATGTTCAAAATAAAAAAACCATTTTCATCGGAAGATGTATTTACTTTCAGGACAGTTGGACAAAAAATAGATAATAATTTAGCCAAAAATCAGTTTAATAATAAACCTTATGTTGTTCCCAACCCTTATGTAGGAGCTGCAAGTTTTGAGCCGCAAAGATTTGCCGTATCGGGAAGAGGTGAAAGGAAAATTGAGTTCAGAAATCTCCCGGAAAATTGCACAATAAGAATTTATACAATTAACGGCGAATTGGTTAAAAGTATAGAACACTATGGCGGTTTAACTAAAGGATATGCTGAATGGGATTTGCGTACTAAAGACAATCTTGATGCAGCACCCGGATTATATATATTCCATGTAGATTCTAAGGAAGTTGGAACCTATATTGGAAAATTTGCAATTATTAAATAGCAGGCGAAATTATGAAAAAACAATATATCTTTTTAACTGCTGTTATTATAATACTTACAGCAAATCTTTATATTTTTGGACAAAGCAAAGCCGGTACTACCATAGGGCAGTTCTTAAAAATTGAACCAAGCAGCAGAAACACTGCAATAGGTACTGCCGGTACTTCTCTATATGGAGAGGCTTCATCTGTTTATTATAATCCTGCAAGCTTAGGCCGCCTGCAGGGTATGGATGCTCAGTTTACTTATAATGAATGGCTTGCGGATATTAAAGTTAGTTATGCGGCGGTTGCAATGAATTTGTCAAGTATAGGAACATTTTCATTAACAGTAACTTCACTCAGCTCAGGTGAAATTGATGTTACAACCGTTGACCAGCCTTTAGGTACCGGTGAGCGTTATAGTGTAAACGACTTTGCCTTAGGTCTTGGTTATGGCTTAATGTTGACTGACAGGGTCTCTGTAGGCATACAGTTAAGTTATTTTCAGGAGTCTATCTGGCATAGCAGTTTAATGGGATTTGCTATGAACTTTGGTGTGCAATATCAGCTTGAGCCCGGAGGCTTAACTTTAGGTGCAAGTGTTACTAATTTTGGCCCAAGGGCTTCTTACAGTGGCAGGGATCTTTATGTAAACTTTGATTTTGATCCAAAATTAAATGGAGATAATGATAGAATTCCGGCTGATTTAAGAACCGACAGTTATGGGCTGCCAACAACTTTTCATGTCGGTGCATCTTATCCCATAAAAATAACAGATGACCAGTTAGTTACTCTTTGCGTTGATGCTAAACATCCTAATGATAACAACGAAAGTATAAATGCCGGTTTAGAGTGGAATATCATGAATAACTTTTTTGTCAGAGGTGGATATAGAGACATCTTTTTGCAAGATAGGGAGGGAGGCTTGGTCTTAGGAGCAGGTGTTATGGTAAACTTTAGCGGATCAAATAAAGTAAAATTTGATTATGCCTGGGCTGATTATGGCAGATTAAATAAAACTCACAGATTTACTGTTGGTATCGGCTTGTAATTTTTTTATCAGATATAATAATATTTATGAAAAAATATATAGTAATATTTATTTGTTTTTTTA
>Ga0183100_1000288_pt1 | contig 52708 bp, 53 predicted proteins | sample Biomet2_FD_127789 | JGI IMG/M metagenome (GOLD analysis project Ga0183100, IMG submission 127789) | Microbial communities from bioreactor (seeded with anoxic lake sediment) at LBNL, California, USA - Biofuel metagenome 2 | ecosystem: Engineered > Bioreactor > Anaerobic > Unclassified ... | reverse complement strand
GCAGCGCGATGGAGCCGTCCACAAGCCCCCCGACCCCCTCCGGCCGACGCGGTCCTCATCGATGGCGAAGACCTCCAGTCCGGGGACGATGACCCTGACCACTGGGATTCCCAGGTCCTTCCTGGTCAGGTCGACCACCACGGTGTTCTTGAGGCCCCGGGAGTTCAGGCAGGACCGGACGACCTGCAAATCGTCGAATATGTCGTCAGTGTCGAGCCGGGGCAGGTCGGAGAGCTTGACCTCGGGGCCGGCATCGCTCAACCACATCTTGTTGATGCGCTTCATCCGCTCGTAGCCGAGCTTGCGGGAGTGCTCGGCGTACATCGTGTCCTCCCTGGCCCCGTGGATCTGGGTGAGCCTGCTCTGAGCCACCTCGAGGAGGGCCTTGATCGCGGCCACCTCGGGATTGAGGTGCGTTCCGATGCCCAGGGTCAGAAGTGCAGGGTCCTGCATCACGACGTCGTCGGTCGCCGCCGCCACGGTCGGAACGCCGATGTCCGAGGTGAGGTTCTTCAGGTGCACCTCCACCCCCTTCGAGGTGAACATGTCCACGAGCTCTCTCACGGGACCGCTCTCAGGCACGACGACGTCGCCCTGGATCTTCCTTCGCCCCTCGGCCAGTGACCAAGCGTCACGCTCTACGACCTCCAGCAGTCCGTGCAGCACCGCCTCTTCGAGGTTGTTGCCCGACGCCAGGCCGTTGGTCGATGTGCGGAAGAGGGCGAGATCGAGACGCGAGACATAGGGGTGGAAGACCGCGCTGGCGGGGACCCACATCTCCTCCATGCTGTTCAGCTCCACGCCCTTGACCCATCCCACCGGCTGCTTCAGCAGGTGGAAGGCGGATGCCGGGGTGAGGATCAGCTCCATGGGGTCGATCGCATTGTGGGATCCCATGAACTCCTCCACCCCCTTGCGCACGACGTTGAATCCCCTGACCTCGGCGCTGTACCGCTCATAGCCTTCCATCAAGGCGGACACCTTGGCCACCTCCTTGGTCATCCCCTTTCCGTTGTAAACGGAGATGGCCCCGGTCTCCGCGGACGGCCGGATGGCCGAGAAGACCGGGATGCCTATGCGGTCCAGGTCGGTGATGTCCGCAAGCCGGGTGATCCCTGCCTTCTTCATCAAAGGTTCGACCCGCTCAAGGGTCTCCTTGGGGTCCACCGCTCTCTCCCCTTCAGAGGTCGACAGCTTGGGCCGTGGTCCCAGAATCATGGGGCACACGATGCCCTCTCCCGATTATAAACCTCTCGAATCATTCCTCGACCTGGCATCAAAATAATATATGGGGGCGCCCGTTTATGAGCGGTCGGTTCAGCCATGAAGTTCTTGGACATCCTGGGTCTCCCAGAAGTTAGATTCAACGAGCCAGCGTTCCATCTGCTGCCTGATGAGGTCTTCACCAGCATGCTCCTCGGTGACGAGGCCGACGAGGCCAGGTTGGTGATCGATGAGAACGACATGCCCCTGTCCCTCGTCCTCCATACCGGGAAGGGCTGGGAGGGGACGAACTTCATCCTGCGCGGCCCAGCGATGGAGGCGGTGGAGAGGTTCGAGCAGCTGGACGGAGAGATGCTCAGGACCACCCAGGAGGAGTGGATGAGGGCTACCAGGGAATACTATTCCCTTGAGCTACTGAGGGACAATCCCCCGGCCATGGAGGACTACTCTCCCGAGAGGGAGAGACTGGTGAGGGCGCTCATCACCGACGTTTGGGGTGACCGCAGGGGCGCCACCTGCCTCGATTGCGGCTGTGGCTCGGGGATGGGGGCGGTGGCGTTGAGAGGGGCGGGCATAGGCTCGCTTGCCTTCGACAACGATCCGACCCTGCTCTCCCTCGGCCTCTCCAAGGGCCGTCTGCTGCCGGAAGAGACGATGATGATCGACGCCACTCTCGCTGGCCACTACATACGAACGACCGAGCTCGGCCTGGCGCTCATGGCTGGCACCATCAACAATTTTACCGCCATGATCTGGAAGGCCATCCTGGACGAGCTGATGGACCTCACCGCGGAGACCATGGTCACCGTGGAGAGCGAGAAAGAGGCCGAGCTGGTGAGGATGTGGGCACTGGGCGGACAACGTGAGGTCCGTATCTTCGAGAACCGGAACGACAGCTTCTATGACCGATGGGTATGTCTGATCACCGAGTGATCGCTTGAGCTGGAGCGTTGGACGCGTCCAGCTCGGCGTTCGGGTTCAGGAGCATGCGGTCGATGACGATGTCGACCTCGACGTTGTGGACGTTCGGGATCTTCAATATGTCATTCTGGATGAGCCCGTAGAGGGAGTCGACGCTCTTGGTGTAGACGATGCATATGAGCCCGTGATCACCGAACACCCTCGTCACCGATTCGATCTCCTTGTACGCCCTGAGCTGCTCGATGACCGCGTTCACCGCCGTGCCCACGATCTCCAGCGAGATAATGCCCTTCATGAGACCCATCCGGTTGGGGTTGGTGATGATCGTATAGCCGGTGATGAACCCTTCCTGTTCTATCCTCGACAGGCGACGGGAGACCGTGGCCTTGGATATGCCCAGGACCTCTGATATCTTCCCCAGGCTCTCTCTGGAGTTGTCTCGGAGCATTTTCAGTATATTTAGATCGGTCTCGTCCATACTTTCCCTGCAACATTGTTCCGAAATCAATCCCTAATCGGGGTCGATTGTGGAGTTCGTTTCACATAATGACGTAATATGTATTAATCGTTGTCGAAAACGGGGAAAAATGCTAAAGGAGGCGCCCCGCCCTGCAGGGCGCCGTTCGCGAGGGACCGGCTCAGGCGCGCTCGGTGACCTTCAGGTCGCTGAAGCGGTAGACCTTCTTGGGGCAGACGGACTCACAGTTCTTGCAGGCCGTGCCCAGGCAGAACTCGGTCGCGATCTTGATGGTATAGCCGTACGGACCGCCCTCCAGCACCTCCATGGCCCTTTCCGGGCACTCTTTGGCGCATTTCTTGCAGCCGATGCAGCCTTCGAAGCCGCCCATCAGGTACACGCCCACGTTGTCGAGGATCTTGAGGCCCTTGTCCCCGATGACCGGGATGTCGGAGCTGACGATGCGCTTCGTGGACTTCGGGCGAACGATCGGTGGTAGCGGCTTGAGGCCCGATGACCGGAGGGACTCGTTGTACAGGTCAAATGGCATACCCTCGACCCAGTATCCGATCTCATTGACGTACATGTCCTCGAAGATCTTGCTGGTGGCGAACATGATGTGCTTGGAGGCTATGGAGTCGGCCACCCTCTGCATATCATCCACCGCCTCGTCCTTGACCAACAGGTCATAGGCCATCATAAGGGAGGTGTTGCCCACCTGAACGGTCTTCTCGATGACACGCGGGACCATGCCCACGGTCTGGGCCTTGATCGGATCGACATATGTACCAGATGCTCCGGCAAGGAACATGGACTTCACATCGGTATCGTCGATCCCGACCTCCTCGATCAGGGTGCGGTGGCCGGCCCGGATAGCTCCCATGGCCTTCCCCGCCTCAGCGAGGTCGTCCTCACCGAAGTCGATGCCGTTCTGGAAATGCAAGACCTTGTCCTTGGTCCGTATATGGGGCGGCTCGATGAGCCCAGATTCCAGGCCCAAGGCGACCGCGGCGACCACGCCAGTTCCGGTGATGCCCCGGGCATTAATGTCACTCACCAGACGGATGGCCCCTGTTGAAGGGTTGACCTTTGTACCCACGACAGGTTTGAGAGAATCATTGAGAACATGATTGTTCCACATCCCGTCCTCAGCGAAGCTGAAGTCAGAGATGGCGAACGGCGCGGCGAGCATCCCGTGGTGTATTGCCTGTCCTTCCATGGCGGGACCGGCGGCCGCTGAACCGGTATATAGCTCGCCGTCGTGGTACAGGCCCATCTCGGCATTGGTGCCGTAGTCGGTGACCATGCAGGTCTCCTTCTCCTCCAACATCTTGGACTTGATGATCATTGCCAGCGCATCCGCTCCGATCTCGTGACGGATGGACGGCGGGATGACCACAGCGGCCTCCGGCTTCAGAGCGCTGAGACCGATATCGCCGGCGGTGATTACCTTAGCTCTGCGATCTGGCACTTTGACGTTCAGTCGCTTCAGGAGCGACTGCCCAGCATAGGCAAGGTCCCTGATCTCGATCCCCTCGAACATGGAGACCTGAGCAGGGTTCCCACAGACCGCTAGACGGTCGATCTCCTTGGTATCGACTCCATGGACCTCGATCAGATGACTGACCGTATCCATGACGATCTTGTGGCCGACATCTGCACCGTTCTCTAGCCAGAAGTGAAGATGGTCCATGATGTTCGCCCCTGGAAGGGGGTGGCGCATCGTGATGGCGGTCGAGATTATCTTGCCGTTCTTTGATAGGTCCACTAGGTGGGTTCGGTAGCCGCTTGTACCAACGTCCAGAGCGATGCCATATCCCATATTATCGCAGGAAAAACGCCAAAGGGCTATTTAGCCCATAGGCTGGTAATTAAAACATTTTAAATGGTGTGCTAGGAGCCGGTCACTTTGGGTTCTTGACCGGGCGTCTCTTCTTCGAGCTTCCCAGTTTGCTCTCGTCGAACACCTGCTCGATCCGCGAACGAACGGTGCCGTCTTTGAAGACATAGAACACCTCCAGATATCCTCCGGTAAGGCGGATCAGGCTGGTCTTCAGGGTTGAGGTATAAAGGATGGATAACCCATGGGCTGATGTCCTGGACTTGCCTACCTCCACCAGGAGGCCCACGTCCCGGAGCTGCTTCACGACCCCATAGCAGGTTACGATCGATACTTCCAGGTTGTCCTTGATATCCTGAACCGTCAGCGCCCGACCGATGGTCATCGCCAGGATCTTAAGGGCCAGAGAATCGGTCAATAGCTGGTCGATCTCTTCGATGCGCCCCTCTGACTGCATACGGGCCTTGTGGATGGCATTGTCCTTCTCAAAATCGTCTAACTCCCATTCCAGCATTGCTAGGCCCGGCCTCCGGTCCATCCTCTAACGACTTCCTGCCTAAGATTGTTATCGGTGTTAACCAAAGCGGTTCGCTAGCACGCCCAGGTCAATGACATGACATTATTGAAGTAACCATTACAAGATACGAAAGAGCATGAACTCCAAGGATAGGTTCCTTGCCGCGCTCATGCTAGAAACGCCTGACCGAGTGCCTGTATTCTATCAGCAACTGGGAGGGGCCAGGCATGTCCTCCAGGCAGCTGGGCTGACGATGAGGGAGGGGTTCCACGACCCAGATGCGTTCGCCAGGATCGCGATAAAATCCCACGACCTGTTCGGCTATGACAATATCATGATCGGCTGGGGTGACCTCCTCACCGAGGCCCAGGCCTTGGGGAGCACCTGGAAGTTCCCGGAGCGGGACTTCTACCCCCGCATCGACCAATACGCGGTCAGGGAGCCAGGGGATGTCGATAGATTGGTACCGGTGGACCCCATGACCGACCGTTTCTGGTCCGTGCCGCTCAAGGCCGGAGCCATCCTGCAAGAGAAGGTAGGCAGTGAGGTGGCCGTCGTCGGAAGCGTGATTTCCCCCTTCTTCGTGGCCACGGAATTGAGGGGATATGAGAACATCATGATGGACACGATCAACGACCCCAGCATGGTCCATGATATGATCAGGGTGGCCATGGACTCGGAGATGATGTATGGGGAGCGGATCGCGGAGCTGGGCCTGGAGGCCACATTCCTCGACGGCAGCAGCGCCTCCGGTCAGCTGGTATCACCAGAGATGTGTGCGGAGTACGACATCGCATATCTCCGCCCGCTCTTGGAACGGTATCGTTCTCTCGGGATCAGAACCATTGTCCATAATGACTCGCAGTGCCCTTACCTGGACCAGCAGATCGAATCGGGGGCCTCTGCCACCCACTTCAACAATGATCTCGTCGATCTTCCGGACATCTTCCAGAGATATCGGGGGAAGGTCTGCCTCGTATCTGGCATCAATCACCAGGTGGTGATCTTCAACAAGACCGCGACAGAGGTCGAAGAGAAGGTCCGTGAGGCTATAGAGCTCTTCGGAAAGGGCCCGGGGCTCATGATCGCCCCTGGCAGCGAGATCCCCTTCAAGAGCCCCATCGAGAACATTCTCAGAGTGCGCGAGGCATGCGAGAAGTACGGGCGGTATTAAACCCCTTTTCGTCTTTTCATAAAAAATGAAGATATGGGAAAGGGTTTTCAGCTTCCGGCTGACTTAGCAGCCAATTTTCAGCCCTTGACGGCCTTGACCATGGCCTCGATGTTGGCCTTGGGCACACGGGCGGCGAGACCGCATCCGGGGGCCACGATGTTGAAGCCGGCCTCCTTGATCTGGAGGGCAGCCTGGCGGCAATCGTCGGGGGTACCCTGAAGCAGCGGGCGGACGACACCCATGTTACCAACGAGGGCACAGCGGTTGTCGACGATCTTCACGGCCTCGAACGGGTTGACCTTCTCCTCAATGGACAGACCGTCAGCACCGGTGGCGATCATGTGGTCGAGCAGGACGGTGGTGTTCCCGCAGATGTGCAGGATCTTCTTGGCATCCCCGCTTTCGGGCCAGCACTCCTTGATGTAGGGCTTCGCGAACTCGTCGAACATCTCGGCGGACATCATGTCGGTCGAGGCGGACGGGTCGCTCATGGCGATGACATCGGCACCGGCGGCGGCCAGGGCCTTCTGGTACTCCTTCTCCATCTGAGCGGCGACCTTGGTGAACTTGTGGACGGTCTCAGGCTCAGTGATCATCATGAGCAGCAGGGTCTCGGTCCCGATCATGTGGCCAGCGATGGTCACGGGGCCGGTGGTACCGACGACGATCGGCAGCTCGTTGCCGACCTCCTTCTTCAAGATCTTGGTGGCCTCGATGACGGTCTTGGCCCTTCCCTTGTTGATGAAGTCCTTGTCGAATACGGGGTCGGCGTCGGACTCGAAGGGGTGCTTCTTGACCATGGGGGTCCTGTCGACCTTGCCCAGGTCCACGGTGGCGCCGAGAGCCTCAGCCTCGACGGTCAAGCAGAACGGGATCCTGGCGTTCTCAAAGCCGAAGACCTTGGCACCAGCGGCACCGAGGGTGGCCATCATCCTGGCGTCGGTGTGGGCCTCTGGCCAGTGTACACCAACAACGTCCATCTGGTCAACGGTGACGGACTGGGTAACGCATCCAACTGCGGGCCTGTCGAGCTCCTTGCGAGAGAGGGCTGCTAGAAACCTTTCCTTAGGTGTCACGATTTATCCTCCTAACATTGTTTAAGTAACTTGGTTCGCAATTAGAGTTAGCGTATAATTAGTTTTCGTCAAGTAAGATAAACAATCGTTGTTCCCAAAAGGTACTGGCCATGTCGATTGTCGAACTAAGAAGATGAAACAGTGTTGCATTCTGGCATGAAAGAGTCTATCAACCGTAGGAGCCAGCTTCGCCTTGACGGGCATCGACGCTCTCCTGTAGGGAAGCTTCCTTTCCCATGGGCTGCTGAAGACACCTGATTCCTCAACGTTTGGCCCGGGCCATCGCCTCCCTAACCGAGCCGGCATGGTGATCGATGTTCCTCCAGGGGTCGCCTCTATCCTTCAGCCGGGCATCGATCGAGGAGATGCCATATTTCCTTGAGGTCATCTCGGGGTCGTCGAGCTCTCCCCACTCCAGGGGCGTGGCCACCGGAGCTCCGTCCCTGGCGCGGAGCGCGTAAGGGGGGACGGCGGTCTGGGCGTAGGCGTTGCGAAAGACATCGATGAGCAGGCGGCCGTCCCTGTCCACCCGGAGCCTTTCGGTGGTGAACCGCTCATCCGACTCCTCCATCCGGGAAGCGATCAGCTTGGCCAGCAACAGGACCTCCTCGAACGACGCCGCCCTGTCAAGAGGCACGGTGACGTGCAAGCCCCGGGAGCCAGTGGTCATGACGAAGGGTTCCAGGCCCAATGTCCTGATCTCTCCGGCCGCGCTATGGGCGGCATCCTTGACCAAGGCGAAATCATGACCTGAGGGGTCCATGTCCAGGACCATCCGGTCCGGCCTCTCCAGGGAGCCTGCCCGGCTGAGCCAGACATGAGGGGTTATGCAGGCCAGGTTTGCCAGATAGGCCAGGTCCGCCTCCTTCTCGCACACCGCGTGGACGACATGTCCCCCCTTCTTCCTGACCCTCACCGTGCGGAACCAAGGAGGGAACCGTTCGGACACCTGCTTCTGAAAGAAGCTCTCTCCATCGATGCCGTGGGGATAACGGAGCATGGACACCGGCCGGTCACGGATGTGAGGGAGCATGTGCTTCGCGACAGAAGAGTAATGATCCACCACGTCCCGCTTGGTCAGGCCATCGCGTGGAAACATCACCTTGTCCGGGTTCGTAATCTCGACCTCGATGCCTCCGAAATCGGCCATCTTCCTCTCCTTGTTCCTTCGATGTCCGGCGATACTCGCGCTGGACGGCAACCGTTAGGCGCGGCGTTGATGACATATAAGAGAACGGGAGAAATAAAAAATATGAAGGGAGAAGGGCCGGAGCCCTTCTGGTTCGTGAAGGTTTTACTTCAGAAGGTTCTGAACGACCTGGACAGCCTCGACAGCGTCGTAGGCCCAGGCGTTGGCTCCAATCTGGTTGGAGAACTCCTTGGAGGTCGCGCCGCCGCCGATGATGGTCTTCACCTTGGGCTTCAGGTTCTCTTCCTTCAGGATCCTCTCGATCTCCTTCATGCCCGCCAGGGTGGGGGTCATCAAGGTGGAGGTGGCCAGGATCTGGGCGCCCTCGCTCTTGACCTTCTCGACCAGGTTCTTGACGGGGACGTCACGGCCCATGTCGAAGATGGTCAGGCCGGCACCGGTCAGCATGGCCTTCACGATGTTCTTGCCAATGTCGTGCACGTCACCCTCGACAACGGCGAGGACTACCTTACCAGGTACAGCGTTGGCGTCGACCTTCAGCTTGGGCAGGGTAACGTCCAGGGCCTGGTACATGGTCTGAGCGGAGAGAAGGACCTGGGGCAGGAAGTACTGCTTGCTCTCGTACTTCTGACCGACAATCGCCATCGCCTTGCTCAGGGCGTCGAAGATGATTACCTTGGGGTCGATTCCGGCGGCCAAAGCCTGCTCGGCGAGGGGCTTGGCTTCCTTGATCTTTCCCCTAACTACGACATCTGCTAGCTTGTCAAGTATCTCGTTGCTCATTCTTAGATTCCCTCCTCAAATATCAAAAGATTTGGAAATGGAATAATGTTGCATCATAATAAATACTTGTATGGATGGTCCATCCATCCACAGTAAACGCCGGTTAACGACATTTCATGCTGGATAGCTGAATTAGTAAAACGATTGTTACATTGTTCCATTTCAGTTTAGGTATCCCAGTTGTGATCTTAACGGTGAAAAATCGCGGGTAAAACAGCATTTGAATTTCGTATTCATTATAATCTTAGGCCCTCGAGGGAGGAGAGCCTGCCGAGCGGGAGCAGCCCAATGTCGCTGCAGGCGAAAATCTCTGCGTTCCTGATGTTGGAGCCTTTCAGGATGGGCGACAGACAGTCGTTGGGGTTCACGCCGGTGAGGTCGGTCCCCGAAGCAAGGGGGCTGTAGGCCGGAAGGACGAGAATACGCTCCTCCTTCAGCCAGACATGGCAAGGAAGCTTGAGGTAGGCCCCTACCCGATCAACTATTTTGATCGAGGGATGCTCATGCCCCATCACCAGGGGACGATCGGAGCAGGGGACGTGGCCATGAACGAAGGTTATGCCGGCGGCCTTGTATTGGCTGACCACCGGCACCTGGATCCGCGATACGATGTTCTCGATGTAGTTGTCGTGGTTCCCCTTGACCAGGAGGATATCCGCACGATCGGACACGCTGTCCAGTACCTTTCGCACGTCCTTCATCTCCTGGCCCAGGTTCCGGCTGAACTCGTGCTTCAGGTCGCCCAGGATGACCAGCCTGTCCGGCTCGTACCTGTCCAGCAGCTTGGACAGGGAGCTTATCACCGTCTTGGTCTGTATCCGGGGGATGTGAATTCCCTCAATCTCTAGCGCAGATTCGTAGCCGATATGCAGGTCGGCGATGACCACCGTCCTCTCCTCAGGAAGATGAAGGCACAGGTCCGAGGACATGTACACGCCGCTGAACGCCTCGACGTCGTCCGTCTTTCCCACAATCCAGCCCGGTCAGGCATTGCTTCGAAGCGGAGTACACTATATGTATCTTATCACCAGTAGTTTCGACCGACCTCCCGAAAGATGTATGAACCAGGGTAGGGAATGCCGGCATCGTGATCAGGTGCACCTTTCAGATCCTGCCCTCCGTCGGCAAAGGCAAGGAGAGGAACCTATGGAAGAGCGGGGTCCGGGACTGGGACGAGTTCCGCGGCGAGAGCAAGGTGAAGGGCATCTCGGCAGAGAGGAAAGAGACCATGGACCTCCACCTTGACCGCGCTGATGAATTCCTCGACCGGGGAATGACCGACTACTTTTGCAAGATCCTCCCGACCGTCGAACATTGGCGCCTCTATGACCGCTTCAGAAAGGACACCGCCTTCCTGGACATCGAGACGGACGGACGCTCGTCCTACTCCAACGTCACCGTGGTGGGCATTCACCGCGACGGCGAGACGACCACCCTGGTCAGGGGACAGGACCTCAGCGCGGCCTCGCTCGCGGAGGCGCTGGACGGCATCAAGCTGCTGGTGACCTTCAACGGCAGCTCCTTCGACCTGCCGATATTGGGCTACCACTTCCCGCTCGCCGTCCCCCGGGTCCCTCACTACGACCTTCGCCATGCCTGCCGCAAGGTCGGCCTGACGGGGGGTCTGAAATCGATAGAAAAGCAGATGGGCACGTGCCGGGCAAGAGAGGTCGAGTACGTCACCGGAGAAGAGGCGGTATATCTATGGAGGGCATGGGAACGATCGGGAAGCAAGAACGCCCTCAAGCTCCTGAAGCGGTACAACGAGGAGGACACCGTCAATCTCGAGCCCATAGCGGAGCATGTGTACAGGACGCTGAGGGACCGGATCGTGAGCAGCTCCGTCGAGCGGTGCGGAACATGACCGTGACGAAGGACGAGCATGGGTTCGAGGGCGCCGCGGGGGTGGCCGCCGAGATCCTGACATCCTCGAGGTCCGTACTGGTGGTCGGCCACATCGACGCAGATGGGATCACCGCTTCGTCCATCGCCTCCATGGCCCTGACAAGATCGGGAATCCCCCACGAGGTCAGGTTCGTCAAGAAGCTGGACGATGCCGAGATCTCTCGCATCAAGGCGCATCCTGCGGAGAGGGTGTGGCTCGTCGATCTTGGCAGCGGCTCGCTGTCCAAGTTGGACGGGGAGAGGTTCGTGATCACCGACCATCATCGGATCGACCCATCGGCGACGGGAGAGCACAGAGGACACGTGAACCCCCATCTTTTCGGCCTTGACGGCTCCGCCGAGATATCAGGGGCCGGGGTGACTTACATGGTGGCGAAGAGGATGTCCCCCCGCAATGCCGATCTTTCCGCCCTCGCCGTGGTGGGGGCGGTGGGGGATTTCCAGGAGGCCGCCGAAAGCCGCCTCGTCGGCTACAACCGCGTGATACTGAAGGACGCGGTCTTCTTAGGCCTGGTGACCGCGGAGAAGGACGTGAGGCTCTTCGGTCGACAGACCCGGCCGGTGCATGCGCTGCTCCAGTATTCCTCCGAGCCTTCCCTCATGCCGTTCATCGCCGGTGGTCATGCCCGGAGCGAGACGACCCCCGTCGACTGCCTGGAGGACGAGGATGACAAGATGGCCGCCATCGATTTCCTCGAGGGACTGGGGATCGCCCCGGGGAGCGCTGGTGCCGTCCGCACCTGGTGCCAGCTTCGCTTCGAGGAGAAGCGGGCCATAGTGAGCGCCCTGGTCAATCGCATGATCGATGGCGGCAAGGGCCTGCCGATGGTCCGCCGCCTCCTAGGGGAGGTCTACACCCTGTCCCCCGACCTTCCCGGCGCGCCGTCAGGATGGTCCCTTGCCCCCGCCGAAGGGAGTCCCCAAGACGCCAACGGATGCATCTGGAGGCCGAACGGAAGGGCGCTGCTCGATGCCAAGGAGTTCTCCACCCTGCTGAACGCGTGCGGTCGCCACGACAAGGCCGAGCTGGGGATGAGGATCTGCCTCGGTGACAGGGACAAAGCGCTGGGCGAGGCCTTGTTGCAGCAGGACGACCACCGCAGGAGACTAAGGGAGGCCATCGGCCTGGTCAAGAACTCCCCCGATTTCGGGGCCAGGACCTGCACTCCAGGGGGTACGGAGCTCAAGGCGGTGCGCTACTTCAACGGAGGCTCGGAGATCGAGGACACCATCGTGGGCATCGTGACCGGCATGCTGCTGGGGAGCCCCGACTTCCCTGCCGACCGGCCGCTCATCGCGTTCGCCCAGGCAGGGGACGGCAGTTGCACGCTGAAGGTCTCTGGCAGGGGCACCAGGGACCTGGTCCGCAGGGGCCTCGACCTATCCTCGGCCATGCGCTTGGCCTCCGAAAAAGTAGGGGGATCGGGCGGCGGGCACAACATCGCCGCGGGAGCCACGGTCCCCGAGGGAAGGGAGGAGGAGTTCCTCCTGGCCATCGACCAGGCGGTCCTTTCTCAGCTCATGCCATGAGCTGGAGGAGAATGGCCTTCTGGGCGTGCATGCGGTTCTCCGCCTGGTCGAAGACAACGCTCCGGGGGCCGTCGATGACGCCCTCGGTGACCTCCATTCCACGGTGAGCGGGAAGGCAGTGCATGAACAGGCAGTCCTTGTTGGCGCGGGCCATCAGTCCCTCCGTGATCTGGTAAGGCTTCAGGATGCGCTCCTTCTTCTGAGCCTCGCACTCCTGGCCCATGGACACCCAGGTGTCGGTGTAGATGATGTCCGCTCCCTTGGCCGCCTCTTCCGGCGATGCCGTGACCTCGCTGCTGACCCCCTTCTCCCTGGCCAAGGACGCGGCGCTCTTGAGGATCCCGGGGTCCGGGCGGTATTCCAGGGGTGTGGCGGCCACGAAGTCCATCCCCACCAGTGCCGCGCCGAGGGCCAGGGAGTTGCAGACGTTGTTCCCGTCCCCGATGTAGGCGAGCTTCAGCCCGTTGAAGCTCTTCTTATGCTCCTTTATGGTGAGCAGATCGGCGGCGACCTGGCAGGGGTGCTCGATATCGTCCAGGGCATTAATCACCGGCACGGTGGCCTTCTCTGCCAGCTCCATCACGTTGGCATGGCTGAACGCCCGGTACACTATGCCGTCCACGTACCGGCTGAGGACCATCGCGGTGTCCGCCACGGTCTCCCCCCGGCCCAACTGGGAGTCCTTCTGGCTCAGGTATATGGAATGCCCTCCCAATTGGAGCATTCCAACCTCGAAGGAGACCCTGGTACGGGTGCTCGATTTCTCGAATATCATGGCCAGGGTCCTGCCCTTCAACTGCTGACCGCTCTTGTCGTTCTTCCTCTTCAGCTCAATGGCCGAGCTGAGGACATCCTCGATGTCCTCACGTAGGTCTAGCACTGAAATGACGTCCCTTTTCATGTTTTCAGATTGAGAAGATAGGTGCTCCACTTAACCATTGTGTAGCGCTATGTACAACCGGACCGAGATAATGTCGTTCAATGGTCGCGTTGACGCTGGACGGTACACTTTCATCACGCAAAGTCCCCTTGTAGAGACCATGCGCCCTTCGAGAAGGGCGATGATCCCCCTCACCAACCTCCGAAAAGGCCTGGGCTTGAAGAAAGATTTAATTAGATTAAGGCATTGGGGACTTGCCGCTACGGCCGGGTTGGGGTAGCTTGGCATCCTGTGGGACTGTGGATCCCTAGACTCGAGTTCAAATCTCGGACCCGGCCCCCTCTTTTGTCATAAGCATCGATCGGCTTCCAGCGTTCTCCGTGCTGATCATCAAGGCATGATCTCAGGCCGCCGCCTCTTCGATCACCACGAACTCCTTCTCGATGAAGGCCAGGTCCTTGGCGTCCATCGCCCGGGGGTCGATAGGGACGATGAACTTGGCCCCCGACAGCACCACCGCGTCGTGCACCCCGTAGATCATCTTCAGGACCTTGTCCAGCTGGTTCTCGGAGATCAGGTAGTCAAGGCCGTCCAGAAGAAGGATGGAATTGTCCCCTTTCTGCAGGAACTCGACCATGGTGTGCTGGATGATGGTGAGCGCGGCGGGGTCCAGCCGGTCCTGACCGGGCTGTCCGGAGAGCCACATGATCGGTGCCTTGATCTCGCCATACCGCTCCTTGACCTGGTCCGGATGGAGGTTGGTGATCAGCATGCCCCTGCTCCCGTTGTCGACCTCGTGAATGAACATGCGGTAGGAAGCGTCGGCCTTCTTGGCCTTCACCAGGTCGCAGTGTCCGCCGACCAGGCTGACCCTGGGGAGCTTGGCGGGGTCCGAGCGCCTTTCGAACTTGAAGGGCGGCAGCTCGATCGGCTTGTAATTGAGGACGGTGCAGGCGAAGATCACGCTGGTCGTCAGCAGGCCGGCCGGAAGGAGGTTATGCATGTCCATGACCGACCATGCCAGGAACGCGTCCAGGACGGTGAAGATGAAGGGCACGAGCAGAGCGACGGAGATCAAGGTGCAGTTCCTCTTCAGCCTCTCGTCCTTCGTCGTGTCCCAGACCTTGTTCAGTATCAGTATGGGCGGTATGCTGAAGGATCCCAGGACCAGCAGCCACACCACCGTCCAGACGTCGGGGGCCCACCAGTAGCCGTTCTCCCCGAACCAGACCTCGCTGGGCAAGATCGCGACGAACAGGGTGGCGACGGCCGAGAAGAACAGGAAGCTCTGCTTCCTTTTGATGGGCCAGTATCCCTGCACGTCGCAGGGAGGATAGAGAGAAAGGTAGAGGATGGAGGATGACACCATCACCCCGGTCAACATGGTATACCGGGTGAAGAGAACGGCCATGTTCTCGTTCAGCGCGTTGTGCAGGAGGAACATGGCCGAGGAGTAGATCGCCACCATGCACATAGTGATAAGGTACAGCTGGGATATCTTGAGGTACGGGTTCTTCCTGAGAATAAAGACGCCCAGGCCGAGACACACTATCCCGACCAGGAGCACATCGACCGAATAGATAGGCACGCCCCCCACATGTGGCCCGAACGTAGCGTTCTTACCTACAAATAATGAGCGACTCCGATTGCAATATTTGAACCAAGAAAAGCTAACTGGCCCCTAGGCCGACGAGGGGGCTCCTCAGACCCAATCGGTGTCCCCCAACATGATGTGGGCCCGCAATCCTTTCTTAGTCAACGCGGCCAGGAGGGATCCGGCCCCCGCCCTCTCCAGGGCGATGACCTTCATCTGACTGTTGCCGGTGTACCTCACCTGGGACAGGAAGCCGACTTCGGTGAGGAACCTGCCGTACGGGTGGCCTTCGGGCAGGCAGCACAGCACGGTCTCGATGTTCATTTCTTTGGCCAGAGAGATGCAGTCGAGGAGCAGGAGGGTCAGGACGTCAAGGGAGCGGGGATCGACCAGGCAGTCCACGATGTTAAGGAAGCGGGAGCTGTCCTTGGTCTCGTCGCGCATCACCATATAGCCGACAAGGCGCCCGTCCTGGCGGGCGGTGCGGACGATGAAGTCCCCCGCCCGATGGTCGCAGTACCGCCAGTTGAGGTAATCGCTGTCCCTGACGACGATGACGTCAAAGTTCTCGCTGGCCCTGGCGAAGAGCTCATCGAACTCCTTGCCCGTGACCTCCTCCCGGCCAATGGTTATGCCGCCGCCGACATCGACCCGCGGTCCCAGCGAGCGCCTCAGGAGCTGATAGCTCGAATATCCCAGGCGCTTTATGGAACCGAAGCGCACCTTCCTGAAGAACTGGTCCTCGTCGATGATGTAGCGGTGCTGGAGCATCACGATCTTCAGGTCGGTGAACCCCTGCTTGGTGATGCTGATGTGGTAGGAGGCCTCGTTGGGGAACCCGAAGTCCAGCTCCACGTTGTGCTCGTCCTTCATTTGGTTCCGGCAGGCCATGGTGCGGCCGATGAGCCCTCCGCCCCGGAAGGAGGGGTCGGTGCACAGGTCCACGCCCTGAGAGGCGATGACCGTCCGGTCCCCGACCTTCACCCGGACCGGCATGGAGGCCGAGTGGGAGACGACCCGAGCGTCGAAGAGCGCCACGCACACGAGGTGAAAGCCCAGCGGATTGGCAAGGAACTTCCATCTCCAGTGCTCAAAATGGTCAACGGTCGTGCTTGTGGCCGGCCAGCCCATTATGTTCTCGAGGAAGGGCACTATCGCTTCCTCGTCACCCTTCAAGTATGCCCGGACCTCGACGTCTGGTGGCAGGTCCGGATGGTCTGACCTACCCATGGCTACCGAATTAACACCCTTTGGAGTCCATGCATTTGTTGGTAAAATAGCTTATGCTGAGCTCTTAACGGGAGATAAAAGTCGCTTGGAGGTGCGATCCATCGCCGCCGCAAGAGATTATATCATATGCTCCCCATAGTCCGCCCCGGTGAGCGTCATGGGATATACTGGACCGCTTGAGAAGATCGATGATTATCGCTGGAGGATCCCCAAGAGCTACAGGGAGGGCATGCGCACCGATGCCGTGATATTCGCGAGCGAGCGGATGGTCCCCAGTCTCAGGGAGGACAACGCTCCCGAGCAGGCGGCCAACGTCGCTTTCCTGCCTGGTATCGTAGGCAACGCCATGGCCATGCCCGACATCCACTGGGGCTACGGCTTCCCCATCGGCGGGGTGGCGGCCATGGACATGGAGGAAGGGGTGATCTCCCCTGGCGGGATCGGTTTCGACATCAACTGCCTCTGCGAGGGGTCGCGGATCAGCACCGGACTGGGCGGATGGATGAGGATCGAGGACTTCGAGCAGGAGTTCACCACCTCCATCCAGGCGAACGACGGCCTCATCCTGAGCCTGATGGGCGGCAAGACCTCCGTGAAGACCCTGGACAAGGGCCTGGTAGAGAGGAGGCCTTCGGCGTTCATGAAGAAGCCCAGCGATAAGCGGGTGTTCAAGATCGTGACGAGAACGGGGCTCGAGCTGATGTGCTCCGAGGACCACCCGTTGCTCACCGACAGGGGGATGAGGTCGGCGATGCTCCTCAGGCCAAGGGACAAAGTCGCCGTCAGCTACTTCCAGGGCGTGGAATTGGACCCCCGGGTGGACCGGAAGGAGATCATCCTCGCCAAGATCTTCGGGTACATGCTGGGGGACGGCGCCCTGTACCGGACGGGGAAGCGCTTGCTGGCCTGCGCGTACGGGACAAGGGATGACCTGGAGCGCATGCGGGACGACCTGAGGGAGCTTGGATACAGCTCGAAGGTCTATGGCCGGACCAGGGACCACAGCGTCCCGACCCGCTACCGGGCGGTCAAGTTCACGTCCACATGCTACGAGCTGCACGTCCACTCCCGGGCGTTCTCGGAGCTGCTGGTGGAGAGAGGAATGCCCGTCGGAAGGAAGACCGTTTCCGACCACCGCGTCCCGGAGTGGATCATGAAGGGGGCTCTCCCGATCAAGAGGGCGTTCATCGCGGGGCTGTTCGGCGCCGAGCTCACCACGCCCAAGGCGATGTCCAAGACCTGCTTCTTCATGCCCACCTTCGCTCAGAACAAGAACGATGAGCACATGGAGTCGGCAAGGCTGTTCTTCATCGACCTGATGTGCATCCTGGAGGAGCTGGGCATCGAGACTAAGAAGATCAGCGAGAGCGGCGATTTCTTCAACCAGAAGGGGACGACCTCCAGGCTCAGACTGCACATCAGCTCGGAAGAGGAGAACGTCCTCAGGCTGTACCGCACCGTCGGATTCGAATACTGCGAGCGGAAGAGCAGGGTGGCCGAGGTCGCGGTCAAGTACATGCTCCTCAAGAAGGAACTGCTCGGTCGGAGGGTCGCTGCGGCCGCAAGGACGAAAGAGCTGAAGAACAAGGGGCTGAGGCTGAAGGAGGTCCAGACCCTTTTGGTCGGGGAGGACATCAACGCCCGCTTCATCGAGAGGCATTACTACGATGCCGTGGGTCAGAGGATAACCCTGGACTTCGTCCCGTTCACGGAGTTCCTGAAGGCGGAGATGGAGCAGCTGGCATCTTCCGGTTCCCTGTTCGACGAGGTCGCCTCCATCGAGGAGGTGCCATACCAAGGGAAGGTGTACGATTTCACGGTCGAGGGCAGCCACAATTTCGTGGCCAACGGGATGATCGTCTCCAACTGCGGCGTTCGTCTCATCCGCACCGACCTGGAGGAGAAGGACGTCCGCCCGGGGATCAAGGACCTCATCGGCACGTTGTTCAAGAACGTCCCCGCGGGGGTCGGTTCGAAGGGGGTGGTGGACATCGCCTCCGCTCAGATCGATGACATCCTCCTCCGCGGAGGGGAATGGGCAGTGGACAACGGCTTTGGCTGGAAGGAGGACCTCGACGCTACCGAGGAAGGGGGGCGGATGAAGACCGCCGACCCCACCAAGGTCAGCTCCAAGGCCAAGCAGCGGGGGATCCCCCAGGTCGGTTCCCTCGGCTCGGGGAATCACTTCCTGGAGGTCGACGTGGTCGACGAGGTCTTCGACGAGGTGGCGGCCAAGGCCTTCGGGCTGCGTAAGGGGCAGGTCACCGTCTCGGTGCACTGCGGCTCCCGCGGCTGCGGCCACCAGATCGCCACCGACTACCTGCAGGTGATGGAGAAGTACATCAGGAACAGCGGCCTCCAGCTCCCCGACCGCCAGCTGGCATGCGCTCCGGTGCGGTCCGCGGAGGGCGAGGACTACCTCAAGGCCATGTCCTGCGGGGCCAACTTCGCCTGGGCCAACCGGCAGATGATCCTCCACTGGATCAGGCAGTCCTTCGAGGAGCATTTCAAGCGCGACCCCGAGAGCATGGGGATGCATCAGGTGTACGACGTAGCGCACAACATCGCCAAGGTCGAGGAGCATCTCGTGGACGGGAGGAAGCGCAAGGTGGTCGTCCACCGCAAGGGCGCGACCAGAGCGTTCCCCGCCGACCGGCCGGAGGTGCCGGCCAAGTACCGCGCGGTGGGCCAGCCGGTCCTCATCCCCGGAGACATGGGCAACGGAAGCTACGTCCTGGTAGGCACCGACCGCACCATGACCGAGGCCTTCGGATCGACCTGCCACGGGGCCGGCCGGGTCATGTCCAGGACCCAGGCGCTGCGCCAGTTCACCGTCCAGGGGATCCGCGACGAGCTTTCGGCCAAGGGGATATTTCTCAAGTCAGCGACCAAGGACGGGATACTGGAAGAAGCTCCCGAGGCCTACAAGAACATCGAGTCGGTCATCGACGTCGTGGTGGGCGCTGGCCTATCCCGCAAGGTCGCCCGCATCACCCCCATCGGCGTGATGAAAGGTTAGTCGAACAACGTCCTGAGGGCCGCCCTCTCCACTTCCTCCCGGTTCTTCGGGGGAGTGGACACCATGACCGCCCAGTCATGGACGCCCCGGGACTGGATGGCCTTGGCCAGGGGACTGTAGCGGGACAGCGGCTTCACCCTATCGCCATCGAGGATCGGTATGTCGGTCTTTCCGATTCGGGGCTCGGACAGGAGAAGGGCACGGTTGGGGATGTCCAGCAGGACCTCGGACTCGTCGACCCCGGCCCGTTCGGCGATCTCCTTCTCCTTCTCCTTCCGCTTGCGGTACTCCGATAGCTCCACCAACCGCTCGAGCTGTTGGTCCTCGAGGCCGGAGACCGGCAGCATGACCGTCTTCTTGTACAACCGGCGGTAGTCGAGCAGGGTCATGATCCTGGAGGTCGCTCCCCCGCAGGCCCTCAGCTTGGACGCCAGCTCGCAATCGGTCATCAGGTGGACGTTGTCGAGCACCTCCGGAGGAGCGTGCTCCACCGCCTTGCACAGCATCAGCTCGGTGATGCGGGCGGTCTTGTGGAAGTAGACCGAGGTGTACATGAGGGCTCGGGCGACCATCAGGCCTTCCGCCGCGGCCAGGCCGTTCTTGTTGATCACGAGGTCCCCGTGGAAGACGGCGATGGTCTGCAGCAGGCGGTCCACGTCGATGGTACCGTGGGCCACCCCGGTGTAGTAGGCGTCCCGCTTGAGGTAGTCCATCTGGTCCACGTCCAGCGGTCCGGATATGATCTGGCTGAGGTACCTCTTGGTCCCGAAGTGGGCCTGGCCCCCCTCGACCAGCAGCGTCTGGCCTGGTCTCAGCTCCTTTCTCGAGGCCACGATGAGCTCGCACACCTCGTCCGTCGATATGCCCCTGCCCTCCAGGACCTCGGCGATGGGGGGGACGGGGCCGAGCACGTCCAGGGCCGCCTCGCTCACCGGTGGCAGATCGCCCTTGATGAGCGCCGTGGTGACATCCATGTGGTCCTGACCAGAGCGGTCGTGGACGATCTCCTCGAGGGTGTGGGAGAACGGGGTGTGCCCGATGTCGTGGAGCAGCGCGGCGGCCAGAAGGGTCCTCTGCTCAGCCTCTGGAAGGTCGATGGAGCGGCCCATCATGCCGGCCATGTGATAGGTGCCCAAGGAGTGTTCCAGGCGGGTGTGGTTCGCCCCGGGGAAGACAAAATGGGCGAGACCGAGCTGATGCACCCCGCGCATGCGCTGCATCTCTGGACGCTCCAACAGCTCCAGGAAGACGTCCTCGACCTTCACGCTGCCGTGCACACAATCGTGGATGACCTTTGAAACAGGCACGACAATAAAGCGGTCAGAAGGATAATAATTGTTGGCCCTGCTGGCAGGGCCAAAGCGGTTCGGTGAGAAAAAGGGGAGCCTACCGGAAGCCGCCCCGTATCTTGTTGCGGTCGATCTTCAGCCCCCGGGGAGTGACCACGATCAGGTCGTGCCCGATGGCCGCCACGTCGCCGTTGTTGTCCCTGGCCACTGCCTTGAGCTCGCTGGTGATCCGCTTCAGGGTATCGGTGTCGTTGGCGATGTTGGAGTAATCAAGAATCAGGACGCTGCCATCGTAAACTGGCTGGGTGAGGTCGGCGAGGTCCTCGTAGCGGTATATCTCGGCCAACTTGACCATTCCCTTCCCGGCCGCGGAGGCCTCCTCCTCGAAGTACATGGCCCCGAGGTCGATGTACTGGTCCGTCTCCACCGTCTGCACTTCTTCCTTGTTCTTGGCAAAAGGCTTCCTGCTGAGCAATGACATGGCATCCCTTGCTGAGCTGAATACGGTGATGAATATTTAGTCTTTCCATACTAGATATGCCGATAAAATTCACGTTCCGGCGGGCCCTTGGCCGCCGCGCCTCGACCACGAGGCGAAGTGGTGCCTAATTGTCCTCGTCGACCTTCCAAAGCTTGTCCGCGACATAGTGGATGCTCTTGATGGCCTTACCCGAGGCCTTGGTCCTCATCTGCTCCCCGGACACCAGGGCCTCGCCGATCATCAGGGGGCGCCCGTTCTTGATGTCCCTGACCCATACCAGGTCCCCCGGGACGATCGAGGGGTCGGCGTCCACGATCCCCGGCCCCATGACGTCCGCTCCCTTGGTGACGTACGGCACGGCGCCCATGTCCACGGTCACATAGGCCTTGGCGGCGGGGTGCTTCAGAAGCCCCCTGACGGTCAGGAACGCCTTTCCCTTGTAGACCACGCCCTGCACCTGGTTGCCGATGAACAAGACGTCATAGTCGGTGCTCTCGCCCCGGTCGACCGCCTCCCCGGGCGGGAACGCCTCGACCCCCAGCCGGGAGCGTATCTCCTCATCTAAGACCTTGATCTCCTTCTCCCTGAGCCGATGGCGCTTCCTGATCCTGATCTCGCTCATCGGGGGCTCCCATCCGCGGACCTCAGTATATACCTTTTCGATTTCAGTGGCGCTTCCTGAACAGCTTGCCGAAGAAACCCTTGGTCTCCTTCTCCTCGTCCTTTTCGGGGCTACCGATCTCCACCGCCCCTTCCGCCGTGCTCGCCTCCACTGCCAGGTCCGCCGGCGTGGGAACGCCGTTGATCTCCCTGGCGACCCGCTCGAGCTCGTCGACCCCGGACATGGCGAACTCGGCCCCGCAGTGCGGACAGCGGGGGGCATCGGCCCTGACCTTCTGGTCGCACACCGGACATTCGATCTCCTCGGTCTCCGTATCCATAAATGCCCCGGCCCGAATATTCCCCGCGAGGATTTAATGATGCTGGAGTCGACCGCCGGATGCCCTGCGCGACCGTGCCCCCATTATCAACGTGTGAGCCTGGGGCGGTAAAGGTCATTAACTGTTGGTCGTGATTACCGTCCATGCGCTGGGGCCTCCTGGGGATCAGGTTGTCGATCGTTGCCGTTTACTTGGTGATAGCCGCCATCATCGCGATGAGCATCCTCCCGCTCGCCTCCGGCAAGATCCAGGTCTCCGTCCCCGAGAAGGGGGGAGAACCGACCATCGACGGTAGCAGGATCGTCATGACCATCCCGGTGGACATCACCAACGACGGCTACTTCGACATTCAGGACCTGACAATCAAGTTCAGGATCGCCGATGGTGCCAAGGTCCTCACCGAGCAAAGCTCTGCCCCGGTGGACGTGATCGCCGGCAGGACCAACCACCTGAACCTGTCGCTGGTGGTGGACCTCGATACCGTGGAGGAGGACGACCTCAAGGACCTGGTGTTCAACGCCACCATCCTGGACCTCGCGGTCGGGGTGGAGGCGGGGTACTCCCTGGGCCTGGTCAAGGCGTCCATCGACACCGCTCAGAAGATCGAATGGGAGCCCATGGTCACCAACCTGAGGATCGAGGCCGACAATGCCCTGTGGGAGAGCAACGGCACCAACGTGGACGTGCTGGTCCCCTACCACTTCGAGGCCTCCGACTTCATCCAGGGAAGGACGGTCAGCATCCAGGCCCAGCTTTCCAACTCGACCGCCGTCGTGGGGACGGCATCGGAGAGCTTCACCGTCGGCCCGGTGAACGATGGCCAGCTGAGGTTCGTCATGCCTCAGAGCACGTACCTGTCGCTGCAGTCCCATCCCGAGACCCTGGTCCTGGGAGCGGACATCACCCTGATGGGGGCGACCACGCATATCGAGCAGCCCGTGAACGTGGGAGGTCTCTCGGCATGAACGAGTTCTCTTTGAAGCTCGGCAGCCCGGGCAAGGGCATCGTCTCCTCGGCCATCGCCGCGGTGAAGTACATCGTCGTGCCCCTGCTGGTGCTGACGGTGCTCACCGAGGTGTTCGCCCAGATCGAGGGGGCCTCCACGGTGACCGGCCAGCTCGACCTGGAGCGGGTCAAGTTCTTCGTGCTCGTCCTGGGCATACCGATGACCGTGCTCGCGTTCTTCCGGGGGTTCTACCCCAAGGGCTCGCGCTCCCGCTTCGTCTTCGGGGTGACGGTCGCCGCCCTGGTCTGCGCGTGGATCTGGATGGTCATGATGGGAGGTAACATCGCCCTGCAGCTCGAGGAGGTCGGATTCTCGATCACCTATCTCGGGTTCGTTCTTCTCTTCATCCTGGCGGCGGTCCTGGGAGGGATCTTCTACCTAGCGGAGATGCTCTCGTACCGGAAGGAGTGGCTGGCGTCAGTGGGTCCGCGGGCGGAGGTCCCGGCCGAGGGTGCACCATAGCGCCGATCTCCATCTCCTACCATCTTATTGGTCGTTGGAGCTAAGTGAGAAGCTTTAATAGCTCGGGTGAACTAGGCGCCAACCCAACGGTGGATTTGAATGGGAATCAGCATGGCCATTTGCGAACTTGACAGCGTCAACTCGCTGTGCAAGACGGACAAGGAGACGACCATCAAGGCCCGGTTGCCCTCCGTACAGGGATTGGAGGCGTGCGCCGACTTCGATGAGACGGTCATGACCGAGGATGCCAAGAAGGTCTTCGCATCCGACTGGGAAGGCTTCCTGAAGCGGAACCGTCTGGACGGGGACAGGGAGAGCTTCCTTCTGGAAAAGGTCAAGAAAGAGGAGGACGCGACCAAGCTCAGGCCGGTGGCCAAGAAGGTGTACACGGGATGGGTCGTGCTGGCAAAGATGTCCCCGGAGCAGGCCCAGGACGCCGTGAAGAGCGCTGGACCGGACAACCTCCTGACGAAGTGGAACACCGTTCCTATGGACGAGACCAACGCCATCTGCGGCAAGTGCCCGATGTCCTGGGACAAGGGGCGGGGATGTATCGGCTCGTTCGGACCGGAGACCTCCCAGCTCCCCGAGATCGCCAAGAAGCACGGCCTCGTCATCGTCGCCCGCGTCCCCGAGCTGGCCAAGAGCAGGGAGAAGCTTTCGGCCGAGGACGCCAAGAAGCTGGTCGAGGAGTGCAAGGTCCTCAAGGAGAAGCTGGAGGCGGAGGGCAAGGGCCCGGCAAGGCGGTACGGCGGGGTCGTCGAGCGCATGGAGCTGATGGCCGACCTCTGCGCCAAGAACGGCATGCGGTTCTACTTCCTATGAGGGACCAGATGGACGCGACCAAGGGGCCGGAGTTCGAGGAGGTCAGCGAGGCCTTCAACCTCTCCAGCTTCCACGCCGGCTTCCTTAAGCTGGCCATACTCAAGCTCGTCTCCCAGCGGCCCTTTCACGGCTACGCCCTGATGAAGGAGATCGAGAGGATGAGCGAGGGGACCTGGAGGCCGAGCCCAGGGTCCGTCTACCCCGCCCTGCAGGACCTGCTCCGCTCCGGGTACATCGTGCAGGAGGCGGAGGGCAGGAGGCGCATCTACAGGATCACTCCCCAAGGGGACATCATCCTGAGATTCGCCCTGGACCACATGCGGACCAGCATCATGAACCTGGAGAACCTGCTGGCGTACCAGCCCCAGGACGATTGAAACCTCTTCCTACATTTCTCCACAGGTCGGGCAGTTTTCCGCCGGAAGGATATCGATAGTCTCCCAGCTGTTGCGCTCCAGGTCACCGACCAACAGCTTCGACCGCAGCGGCTGGCCCACCCCGGTCAGCAGCTTCACGGCCTCGGCCGCCTGCAGGCAGCCGAACACCCCGGCGGTCGAGCCGAGGATGGGGAACAGCCTCTTCTCCGGGGCCCGGGGGAATAGGCACCGCAGGCAGGGGGTCCTGCCCTTTTCGATCACGGTTATCTGCCCGTGCATGCCCTCCACCGCCGCATGGACGAAGGGGGTGGAGGTGCGCAGCGCGTGGTCGTTCAGCACGAACCTCGGGGCGAAGCTGTCCAGGCAGTCCAGGATGACGTCCGCGCCGCGGAAGACCCCGGCGATGTTGGCCGGGGTGACCTCGATGTCGTGGGCCTCCACCTCCACATGGGGGTTGAAACGCCTCAGCTTCCAGGCCGCGGACTCCGCCTTGGGGACGGCGCCCACGTCCTCCTCCCAGTGCAGTATCTGCCTGTTCAGGTTGGTGACGTCCGGGGTCTGGGGGTCGGCAAGGATGAGCCGGCCCACCCCGGCCCCCGCCAGGTAATACGCGGCAGGGCTTCCCAGGCCTCCCACGCCCATGATCGCTACGGTGCTCCCGGCGAGCTTGTCCTGACCATCCTCCCCGAAGCCAGGGAGCATCATCTGTCTGACGTACCTGTCGGTCCGTGCCATGATGACCTAGGAACGCAAGCATCCTCTTCATCCTGCCGGTGAACCATGCTCCAATTATTATATGATTGAAATCATTCTATCTTGACTTCAATGGCAGAGAGCGTCATCACCGTCAGGAAGCTGGTAAAGAGGTATGGGGACCTCATCGCCGTCGACGGCATCGACTTCGACGTGATGAGCGGGGAGGTCTTCTCCATGCTCGGACCGAACGGAGCGGGAAAGACCACCACCGTCGAGATCGTGGAATGCCTCAAGAGCAAGACCTCCGGAGAGGTCAAGGTCCTGGGCTTCGACATCGACGACAAGGCCAGGGAGGTCAAGAAGCGGATCGGGGTCCTTCCACAGGACTTCAACGCCTTCGACCTGCTGACCGTCAAGGAGAACATCGAGTACTTCGGGGGCATGTTCCACGAGCACCTGCCGGCCGACGAGCTGATCGCCTTGGTCGACCTGGAGGACAAGCGAGACGAGTACTTCAAGAACCTGTCCGGGGGGCTGAAGCAGCGGGTGGGGGTGGCCATCTCCATGGTCAACGACCCCGACATCGTCTTCTTGGACGAGCCCACGACCGGCCTCGATCCCAAGGCCAGGCGGGAGGTATGGGAGGTCATCAAGGGCCTCAAGGCCAAGGGCAAGACGGTCATCCTCACGACCCATTACATGGAGGAGGCCGAGGTCCTATCCGACCGCGTGGCCATCATCGACGGCGGCAGGTTCATCGCCACCGGGACACCGGGCGACATCATCAGGGAGCACGGCTCGGGGGACATCATCGTGGTCCGCGGCGGAGGCATGGAAGCTTACACCAAGCTCCAGGGCATATCGTCCCAGGTGGAGCGGAAGGGCAACGATGTGGTGGTCAGGGTGGACCGCAAGCAGGTCCTCCCAGAGGTTGTGATGCAGCTGGAGCGCAGCGGCACCTACTACGAGGAGATGCAGCTCCGCCGGTCGACCCTGGAGGACGTGTTCCTGTCTCTCACCGGCAAGAGGCTAGGAGACGGCGGGGAGGTGGAGTGATGGCCATGGGACGGAGGATCAGGATCAACTTCATCGCCCAGGCCAAGATGTTCTTCCGCAGCCCGGGCTCGGTCTTCTGGACGGTGGCGTTCCCGGTGCTCCTCATCCTGCTGTTCGGAGCGATCTTCAGCAACACCGGCTCCGCCACCTACACCATATACGTGCAGGACCTCGACCACTCCGCCTCGTCCCAGGAGCTCCTGCAGGGGTTCAACGACACGAAGATGCTGAACGTGGTGATGGTCGACCCGTCGATCGAACCTGACGCCTACATCAAGGACAACTCCATCTATGCGTTCCTGATCATACCAGAAGGGTTCGAGACTGCCCTGAAGGAGAAGCAGAGCGTTGCGCTAGAGCTTCGCATCGATAATTCCAGCAGCTCGGCCCTGACGGTGCAGTCCATCGTCAACTCCATGGTCCAGAGCCTCAACCTGGCCCTGGCCGACGGCACCATGGTCGTCAGCACGAACGTGCAGGGGGTGTCCGCCGACAGCCAGTTCAACTACATCGACTTCTTCCTGCCCGGGGTCATCGGTCTCACGGCCATGACCACGACGGTCAACTGGATGGTGGGGCTGCAGACCCGGTACCGCCAGAACGGCATCTTCAAGAAGCTGGCCACCACGCCCATAACCCAGATGGAATGGCTGACCTCCCTCGTCCTGTGGCAGATCCTGACCGTTTTCCTGTCGGTGGCCATCATCATGGTGGTCGGAATCCTGGCCTTCGACGTCCACCTGCGGCTGGACGCGATCTCCATATCCATCATCGTCCTGACCAGCGCGCTGTTCTCGGCCCTGGGGCTGATCATCGCCCGGTTCGTCAAGGAGGAGGAGACCGGCGGGGTGGCGGCGGGTGCCATCACCTTCCCCATGATGTTCCTGGCGGGGAGCTTCTTCCCCCTGGAGTCGATGCCCGAGTACCTGCAGGCCATCGCCAAGCTCATGCCCCTCACCTACGTCAACAACGGCCTGAGGGACGCCATGATCTACGGGAACACCTCCGGGGCTGTGTACAACCTGCTCATCGTGGCCATGCTGACCGTGGTGTTCATGGTGGTGGGAGTGGCCATCTCCACCTGGAAGCAGGACTGAGAATATAGAAAAAGGGGAAGAAGTAGGCGGCCCTGGGCGGGGCCGCCTTTCACTTCCACCGGACGAGGATGTTCTCCCGCTGGAAGGTCTTGAGGCTCAGGTACACGATCCCCACGTCGATAAGGAACACCGCCCCGCACAGCAGGAGCATGATCTCCGGCCCCAGGCTGAAGAACCCGGCCAGAACGATGATGAAGAACGCCACCACCGGCAGGACGATCAGCGAGCCGATCTGCTGGGAGGCCCTGACGTCGCTGACCCTGGACGACACCACCACGTTCAGCGCTATGCTCATGATGCAGAAGAGCGGCGCGAGCAGGAACACGCCGATGATCCACACCGCGTCCGGCAGGGGGGCGTAGCCCAGCGCGCCGGAGATGAGGAAGTCGACGATGACCACGAAGGGTATGAACGACAGCCAGGTCGCCAGGATGCACGGGATGAAGATGGACGCCGACTTGCCCAGCAGGAGCTCGGCATCGGTGGTCGGGGTCGCTAGGAGGGGCTCCAGGCTCTTGTTGAGCTTCTCCCCCACGAAGGAGTAGGAGGCCATCACCGTGGGGATGATGACCGGTATCATGATGAAGAAGATCATCAGGAAATTGAGGAACTGGAGCAGGAAGGTCTCGTCCTGGGAGGTACCACTTACGTCCACCGAGCCGGTGTACATGGCGTTGATGGTGGTCATGTTCAGATAGTTGGAGTGGAACATGGCCGAGCCGTTGAGCGTGGAGTTGCCCACGAACGAATCGCGGACCAGGCAATTGCTGATATTGGACCCCTCGAAGCGGCAGTTGTCGGCCACGACGTTGACAAGCTCGCAATGGACGTAGACCGTGTCGTTGACCGTTTGGTTGGTTATGGTCTGGTCGGCCGTCACGTTGATAGCGTTACCGACGTCCAAGGGCGTGCTGCTCTGCGCCGACATGGTGAAGGGGGTCAGGTAGATGACCGGCAGGACCACCGCCAGCAGGAGGGGCATGAGCAGGATGGAGTACATGACGTACTTGTTGGTGCGGAACTCGGAGAGGTCCTTCCTGGCCACCGCCCACATCTTGTCGAACCTCATTGCTGTCCCCCCAGCAGCTTGATGTAGACGTCCTCCAGAGTGCGCTTCAGCTCGTTGACGAACTCGATCTCCCCTCCGCTGCGGACCACCGCCTGGACGATGCCGGGGTTGGCCATCACGGGGTCGACGACGTCGATGAGCAGCTTGTTGTCGACCTGCTTGACCCCAGTGACCCCGCTGACGGTCCTGACCGCCTCGATCATGGCCGGGGTGACGGCGCGCAGGTGCACGACCGTGGTGCGACCCCAGAACTCCCTGGAGAGCTCTTCCGGCGAGCCGGTGGCCAGCAACCGGGTCTTCATGACCCCGATGGTGTCGCAAAGCCGCTCGGCATCGTCGAGGTTGTGGGTGTTGATGAATATGGTCCGTCCCTCCTTCTTGAGCTCAAGGAGGAAGTTGCGCACGGTGAGCGATGCCACGGGGTCGAGGCCGGAGGTCGGCTCGTCCAGGAACAGGAACTCAGGTTCGTGCACCAGCGCCCGGGCGATGGCGATCTTCTGCTTCATGCCCTTGGAGAACTTGCCGACCGTATCGTCCCTGCGGTCCCAGATGCCGAGCAGTTCCAGCAGCTCCTTGATGCGCCGCTCGCGCTTGTCCGCGGGGACGCCATAGAGCGATGCATAGAAGTCCAGGTTCCGGTGGGCCGACAGCGTCTCGTACAGGCCGGGCACCTCTGGCAGGAAGCCTATCATCGAGCGTATCTTGATCGCATCGTTCGGATCGTTGACGTCCAGCCCGTTCACGAGCACCGATCCGCTGGTCGGTGCGATGAGGGTGCAGATCATCCGTATGGTGGTCGTCTTGCCCGCCCCGTTGGGGCCGATGAATCCGAACACCTCCCCGTCCCGAACCTTGAGGTTCAGGTTGTCCACTGCGGTCAGTCCGTTGAACTTCCGGGTCAGGTCCCGGGTCTCGATCATCAGTGTGCCTCCGGTCCTATCTCTCCGATCCCCACCACGCGCTCTCTTTGCCTTGGTCCGCGGTCCCGGCGCTTCCAAGCCTCCGGACCAAGACCCGTCCTGCTGCAGTGGGGACCATCACCCGTTCGCTCCAGCACGCTCCATCATCAGGGTTGGTGGCGCGAAGAGTGCTGCCGCGGTGAGGGCAAGCCCTCGGATCGGGCATCCAGGGGAACATGAGAAGGAAGGTTAAAAGAATATTGCTTCAGTTTATATATAATCGGCTGTCGACAGGGGCGCGTCGAGGCGCTCCGAGCCCGCATTAGGCCTGAGGGACGGTCTCCTTCTGGGTCTGGACAGGCTGCTGCTTGTTCAACGCAGCCCGGAGCTCGTCCATATTGATCTTCAGTATCACCATCTCGCCGATGGCGTCCACGTCGCTCGTCCTGATGGGCATGAGCGAGGAGGCCATGAATGTATGCTGCATGGCCAGCTGGTCCATGGCGTCGCGGTCCAGCTTGACCTGGATGAACGGTATGGTCCAATCGTGTTCCGAATCGACGAAGACGTTGTCCACGTTACCAACGAAGGCCGCGTTGGCGCAGATGACCCTCATGCCCATGAACGCTCCCGCCGGGGTCAGAGCGTCCCCATCGGGCTCGATGATCTCGCCCAAGGCCGATACCGGACGGCGCATGATGACCGCATCGGAGACGGACTGGAGCTCGCTGGTCTTGACATATACTTTGCTCACCCCGAAGAACCGCTTCCTGCTGCCCGCGACCTCCTCCATGCCCCGGCGCAACCCGACCTTGAGCGCCTTGATCTTCCAGGCCGCCAGGTCCATTCCCACTCCCTCGATGGTGCCGATGACCCTAGCGTCGGAGCTTATGAGCTCCAGGCCGATGATCTCCTCAAGACCGAGCATCGACGCCGATACCGTCCCCCACCTTTAAATTAGTTGTTCATCCGCCCTCCAAGGCCGCCTATCGGCAGACCGTTCGGCTCTGCTCCCGCATGAACTGCTGCAGGTAGTGGACCGAACCGGTGCCCTTGCCAGTGGAGCCTGATGCCTTCCACCCTGCGAAGGCCTGTCCGCCGACCATCGCCCCCGTCGACCCGCCCCGCTCGCGGTTGGCGTAAACCACCCCGAACTCGATGTTGTCGAAGAAGTACTTCAGCTCGACCTCGTTGGACGAGAATATGCCGGCGGTGAGGCCGAACTCCGTGGCGTTGGAATGCCTCAGCGCCTCGGGGAGGGTGGAGAACTTCTGGGCGCACAGGATGGGGACGAACAGCTCATTGCGGACCAGGTCGTGGGCCTCGGGAAGGCCGCTGACGATGGTGGGGGCGACATAGAAGCCCCTTGCCAGGTCCCCGTCCTCGATTCTCTTTCCTCCGATGAGGACCTTTCCGTCCGTCCGCGCCTCTTCCACCCACCGCAGATAGTTGTCCATCGCCGTCCGGGTGATCACCGGCCCCATGAAGGTGTCCCGCTGGAAGGGGTTGCCCACGATCAGCCTTTTCGCTTCCTCCACCAGCCGCTCCATCAGGTCGTCGTAGATAAGGTCCTGAGCGTACAACCTGGAGCAGGCCGAGCACTTCTGCCCGGAGTAGCCGAACGCGGACGCCAGGACACCCCTGGTAGCCATCTCCAGGTCGGCCTCCGCGGTCACCACGATGAGGTTCTTGCTGCCCATCTCGGCAATGACCGGCCTCTGCCGGCCCTGGGCCGAGGCCATGATCTCCCGGCCAACGGTGAGCGAGCCAGTGAACACCACCCCGTCGACACTGGGATGGCGTACGAGCGTCCCACCGACCTCGTCCCCGGACCCGGCGACCATGTTGAGCACCCCGTCCGGGATCCCAGCCTGGGACACGATCTCGTAGAACATCTGCACTGGGAGAGGCGTGGATGAGCTGGGCTTGAGGACCACGGTGTTGCCGGTGAGCAGCGCACCGACGGTCATCCCCGTGGTGATGGCCAGGGGGAAGTTGAACGGGCAGATCACCCCCCATACCCCGTACGGCCGGAGGAGGACGGTGACCTCCTCCTCGAGATAGGGGGGATCGCCGATCCGCTCGAAGCCGTTGTTGCGGCGCATCTCCGAGCAGTAGTACTCGATGAAGTCAAGGGCCTCGTCCACGTCGGCCATGGCCTCATAGCGGTTCTTGCCGTTGTCCAGGGTGATGGCCGCGGCCAGCTCGTACTTGCTCCGGCGCATGATGTCGGCCGCCCGTTCGAGGATGCGCACCCTGGCGGTCCAGTCCTCTCTGGACCACCACCTGAAGGCCTCCCGGGCGGCCCTGACCGCCTCCCCCACCTCGTCGGCGGTGCCGCTCTGGAACAGCCCGACCACGATCTCCTCGTCGCCGGGGCTCAGGTCATGGTACTGCTTCTCCGACAGCCGGGGCTTCCCGTCAATATGGTTCGGATAATCGGTCTCCACTTCGTTGACCTGCTCCAGCAACCGCTCTGCCGCCCTGTCGTACCCCGAATGAAAGCCTTCCCCGTTCCCCTGCTGGACCAAACGCTGGTAGGTGTCCTCGTTCTTGAACGTCATCGTCCTCGTTCAGCAATTATTCCAACGCCAGCTATTTCAGTCCGGCGGTCGAGGGGGCACCGCTCCAACGGCTCCCTTGCGTTAATGCACTCCGGTCCGCCGCTGAGGTTTCCACTCCTTCTCTATGGTGAACAGATAGAGGCCGCTGATGAGGACGTCGAACACCCCGGTGGCGAACATTATGAAAACGACCGTCATGGAGGTGATGGTGATGCCCATGGCAATGACGAAGCCGAACAGCGAGAGCATGACCAGGACCGAGGTACATATTATCACGGTATAGGCGTGGCCGTCGGTGGCCAGGCCGTACAGCACGAAGAGGTTGGCCAGGCCAAGGAGCATGATGGCCACGCCCAGCCACTGCAGTATGGGGGCGATCTGGTCCTTGTAGGCGACCAACGGGTAGAGTATGTTGATCACCGTGTTCGGGAACAGGAAGTACACCGCCACGACGAGCCCGGATAGGGCCACCGTCATTATGAACGCCGCTCTCAGGATGCGGCTGGTCTCATCCACGTTGTTAGAGGTCAGCTGGCTCTCCGCATGGGCCTTCGATATCTTGGGGAACATGACGGTCGAGACCGCCCCCGGGAGGTACAGGATGATCTTCGCCAGCTGGGACGCCGCGGAGTACGCATCGGCCTCGGTCGCGGGGAGCAGGCTGGTGGCGAAGATGACGTCGGCCTGCGTGATCACCGAATAGCCGAGCAACGCCACCGTCGCGGGGATGGTGAACCGCCAGATGTCCTTGCCCTCGGCCGGCTTGCTGGCCATGAAGAAGTACTTGCGCACGAAGATGATGGAGGCCCCGCAGGCGAAGGCGAGGCCGACGACCACACCCCCAAGGGCGCCGGAGATCCCGTAGCCGAGGAGGACCATCCCCACGCCGAAGGTGAGCTTCAGGACGAAATTACCGACGGTCAGCGCCCCGTAGGGGGTGAACCGCTGGAACGCCTGCATGGCGCCCTGCCCGACCGGCGAGATCATGGATATGACGACCCCGATCGCGATCAGCATCACCGGCAGCGTCGACGTGACCTTGATGGTCGAAGCGACGCTGGGCACGCTTAGGATTATGAGCAGAAGAATGGCAATAGCCACCCCGGCCAGGCTGGCGAAGATCATGATGCGCTTCAGCAACCAGGCCACCATGTTCTCCTCGCCCATCACCTTGAACTTGGACACGTACCGGATGATGACGTTCTGCACCGCACTGGACGGCACAGAGGCAATGTAAAGTATGCCCAGCAATGTGTTGAGTTCCGCTAGATCGTTCTGGATGAAGTTGCCCATCAGGATCTGGTACAGGAAATTGCATCCGCCCCCGACCACGGTCGCCATGAGCATCACGAATGCCGGTCCTGCCATTCCCTCGGCGTTTATGAAACGGGCTAGTCTCTCGAACATTGCCGGGCTAGCCAATATCGGGCCTGTTCTTAATTGTTCCCTAAAGCTGGCGGACCTATGACTCACCAGCCAGCATGTTCGAGGGGGGACGTGCGATCGAGAGCCTGCGACCTTGCTGCCCGGTGAAGGTCCACCTTCCCCGCCTCCTACCTGAGGTCCGGGCCGCCTCTGAAGCATTACGGACCTCCGGACCACACCTGCCTGAGGACATTCGGCCTACCTCTCGCAGGGGACGATGAGCAACGGCGCCTGGGACCTGCGTACCACGGTCTCGGAGTTGCCCCCCAGGGTGATCTCGCGCAGCAGGCTCTTGCGGTGGGCCCCCAGGATGATGAGCGTGGCCTCAAGCTCCCTGGACGCCTCCAGGATGTTGTACGACACCGTGCCGAAGTGGACGTGGGTGGATACCTTGCATCCCTGGTGCACGAGGTCCAGTCTCAGGGCGTCGAGCTTGGCCGTCACATCGTCCATGATGACCCGGAACTTGGATTCGTCATCGATATTGGCTTTCGAGCTCTCCAGGACGTGGAACAGCACCGACTCCCCCAGGCCGAGCCGGGATAGCTGAGGGATGAGTTCCATGCAGGTGGCGGTGCAGGACGAGAAGTCGATGGGCACGAGGGCCTTGCGGAAGATCGACTTGCAGGCGGGGGCCACCACGGTCCGGCCTCCGCGCTCCACGACCTCGAACTTGTTTATCAGCACCGGGATGGCCGTCGAGCGGAGGACGCCGAAGGACGTCGACCCGACGAGGAACTCCCTCGCCCGCCCCTTTCCGCTGGACGCCATGGCGATGAGGCTGACCTTCTCTCTCGTGGCCACGTCCAGGACCTTCTCTACCGGGCTCCCCTGCTCCACGGCCTCGGAGGCCTTTATCCCAACCTCTCCCAGATTCTTCTCCAGATCGTCCATGATCGTCTGCTGTTCGGGGGTAAGGCCCTGCCCGGCCGGCGCCACGTGGCAGAGGATGACCTCCTTCGTACCCAGGTGTTCCAACTCCAGCAGACAATCAAACATCCTCAGGGACTGCTCGGAGAAGTCCAGTGGAAATAGTATCCGCTCGAACATGGTGATCGCAGCTGCGGGTCCCCCGCCACATCAATATTCAGACCCCCGATATCTAAATCCTTTCGAACGGCTGAGGACCGAAGCGCGTCCCCGAGGCGACGAGGGAAAGGCTATGTGCATGGAGCGGTTTTATCCGCCCCAGGTCAGGTGATGGATTGAGAGGGGGCATTCTTAGCGGGAGCGTGAAGATGATGGGGGAGCGGCCCGCGCTCCTGCTCTCGTTGGCCGCCAGTCTCCTGTACGGCTCCCAGTATGTGGCGATAAAGGAAGGGATAGGGGGAGCGAGCCCCTTCCTGTTCGGGGCCCTGACCATGAGCATCGGAGGGATCCTGGCGCTCCTACTGGTCCTCAGGAAGAAGCGCCTCGACCTGTCGATATTTCGCCATTGGGAAGTGTGGGCGGGGACGGCGTCGTCGACCTGCCTGATCGCCTTCCAATATGTCGGCCTGACCCTGGCCCCGGCCTCGGTGGGCGGCCTCATCGTAGGCAGCAACGTCATCTTCGTCGCCCCCTTGTCCGCCCTCATCTTCAAGGAGAAGATCGGCCGAAGGAGAACGATCGGAGTGATCATCGGGCTCCTGGGGCTGTTCACCATCACCACCAACTGGGACATCTCGAGCCTGGGCTCCAGTCAGTTCACCGGCTACCTGCTGCTCCTGGGGGCCTCGTTCTCCATCGCCTCCAGCTACCCGCTCACGAAGCTGGCGGTGAGGCACATGGACAACGTGGAATGGGTGATGTCCTTCCATCTGCTGACAGCCGCTCCCTTGGCCGCCCTCATGCTGCTCACCGGCGGGCCCGGGGACCTCCATTCCATGTCGGTGCCTGCACTGCTGTACGTCGGCCTGATGTGCACCTCGGTGCCCACGATCCTGTGGGCCACCGGCCTGCGCTCCCTGTCCCTGACCACCTCGGCGACCGTCCTGCTGTCCGAGTCGGCCTTCGCCGTGATACTGGGAGCCTTGGTGATGAACGAGCCGCTGGGATCTCTTACTCTCGTCGGTGCGGCGCTGGTGTTCGCGGCCATATTCTTGGCGGTCAAGATCAACGGTCCCAAGAACAAAGAGGAAAAAGAAGGGGTTTAGACGATGAACGAACGAGAAGAACTTACTTCTTCTTCTTGTCGTCCTTCTTGTCGTCCTTCTTGGTTCCACACTTGGCACAAGCCATGTTGGTCCTCTGGCGAGGCACTCAGGACCGCATTTATAATCGTATCGCCGTAAAAATCTAGGTCCGGGAACGTTGCGCCTCCCCGCACCTCGAGCGACCCCCCGCCATCACGCCTTGTGGGAGGATCTTTTTATCGATCTGACTTTAAGTATAATGGTATTATATTCATAGTTACTATGTTGCTATTTACTTCATATTCTGCCGGAAAAATGTATGTCTGGCTCACAAAAATATCTTAGCTTCAATATTGATAATCAACCAAGATATTTTAAATATCCTACTTGTCGGTTCAACGGGCAAGGTGAGAGATAATGCACGCTCTGGAGACATCAAGGCTGTTAACTGAGGAATACTCCGCTAAGATCCTGCTCGCCACCATGGGCAAGGCTAAGAGCGCCTTCGAGCTCTCGGAAAAGCTCGGTATCCCCATCGCGGCTTGCTACCGTAAGATCAACCTGCTGGAATCGGCCGGTCTAATCTACTGCGATGAGCGCAAGCTCACCCAGGCAGGCAAGAGGATCAACCTCTACAAGGCCCGGGTGAAGAACGCACAGATCACCTTCGAGAAGAACAAGATCAAGGCCAAGATCGAGATGATCGACGGGACCACCGAGGATTACAACTACAACGTGGACATGACCGTCTTCGTCAAGGAAGGAGAGAAGCTCCTGGACTTCTAATCTTCCTTCTTGAAGAAAGCCTTGAGACCCTCCTCCAGGGAGATGCGGGCGGAGAAACCCAAGATCTCCCTGGCGCGATCCACCCTGGCCACGGAATGCTTGATGTCCGCGGTCCGGGGCGCCACATTTTCGATCTTTACCGGTCGAGGGCAGACCTTCTTCACAGTATTGGCCAGGTCCAAGATGCTGGTGGCCTGTCCGGAGCCGCCGTTGAGGACGATGTCGCAACGGTCGGACTCCAGGACCAGGCGTACCATCCGGGCAACGTCCGCCGCATGCAGGAAATCCCTGGTCTGAGTGCCGTCCCCCTCGATCCTGAGAGGCAGCCCCGCCGCAGCGTTCTGGGTGAACTTGGTGATGACCCCGGAGTAGGGGCTCTTGGGGTCCGCCCGGGGAGAGTAGAAGTTGAACGGCCGGATGATGGCCCATTTCATCCCGAAGGAGGAGCCGAAGGCCTGCACGAAGTGCTCCGCGGACAGCTTGCTGGCGCCGTAGATCGATAAGGGCACCTGGGGGTGGTCCTCGTCCACTGGAAGGTACTGGGTGTTGCCATAGGTGGCGGCGCTGGAGATGAAGACGAACTTGGAGACGCCGGCATCCCGGGCGGCCTTGAGCGTCCTGACCGTCCCGAGCACGTTGGTCTCCACGTCGAAGGCGGGGTCCTCGGTGGACCTCTGCACCGAGACCTGGGCGGCGGTGTGCACCACCGCGTCGGCGCCCCTGCAGGCGTCCAGCATGGCGTCCTGGTCCCTGATATCGGCGATGGTGATGCGCCCCTTGGCGCTGTCGAAGACCGGCTCCCGGAGGTCGACCCCCCAGGCCTCATGGTCAGATGCAAGCTCCTCGAACAAGTAGGATGATAATTGTCCGGACCCACCCGTAACCAGCACTTTCACGCACCCTCATGCACCATATTGCTCTTAAATCATTCACCATCCCCAGCCTTCCAGCAAGGGCAAGATTGATAACGTGGGAGGTCATCGATGAGACAGAAGGTGAGAGATGATGTTTGTCCTGTCGACCCTGGTCGGGGTCGTTCTTTTGATCTTCGTCCTGGTGGTGCTGGTGGTCATCGTCAAAGCCCTGGCGGTGCTCATTCCCGGCGCGGCCATCGCGCTGGTGATATGGCTCCTCACCGGGAGCCCCCTGTTCACGGGGCTGGCGTTCATAGTGATCACGCTGCTGATGATATCCCGCCGCTTCTAGGGGCCTCGAGACGACGCAGGGCCTTTCCAGCGGACGATGCCAGGATGATGGCCATCACAACGTTTATCAATGCATGGAATTCCATCTAACGTGCCGTGAGCACGATGCAGGAGACCACTGTAACGTCCAAGCCCCTGGAGATGGGGTGCATAGAGAACAGGAACGTCATAACCACCGACGGCAGGATGATAGGGACCCTTACCGGGGCATGGATAGACACGAGCACTTGGACCATTACCTCCCTCGTCGTCGAGCTGGAGAAGGACGTGGTCGAGGACCTCAGGGTCAAGAAGCCGCTGCTGCGCACCGCCAAGGTCAGTGTCCCGACCTCGGCCGTATTGAACGTCGGCGACGTGGTGCAGCTCAACACCGACATCACCAACCTGAGCACCATGCTTGCCCAGCCCAGCTGAGCCGGCGACCCTGCCGGTCAGTCCTTTTTCACTTCCATCAGGGCGTCCCCTGCCATGGCGGCGATGCGCTCGACGAGGTCCCCGAGGTCTCCCGCGTAAGGGACCTCCAGCTTCCCGCCGAAGACCGTTCTCCGGACCAGCTCGCCTAGCTGGTCATCGTTGCCTGGCCTCAGCCGTATCGTGGCCGAGCCAGATGTCACCGCGCCATCCGTGCATATGCCGTCCTCGTCCCCGTCGACGATGCCGATGACCGGGACTCCCAGCCTGGCCAGGAGGGCCTTGGACACCCTGGTGGTGTCGTCGCCGACGGTCACTGCGGCCCTCGCTCCCCGGGCCCGGAAGATGGAGTCCTCCGCCCGGTGGTCCACGAGGATCAGCCTCATCCCGGGGACCGGGGCGATCGCGCGCGCCGTGGAGGGGGTCCGTCTCACCGATCCGGAGCGTATCACCGCTCTGGCCAGGTCGTCGACCTTAACCTTCTGCAGGCCATGCTCTTTGACCTGGACGTTCTCGAAGGTCAGCCTTCCGTCCCTGAGCATGACGGTAACGTCGCTGGAGGTCGCCCTTCCCACCACGTTCCCGTTGATCCATATGTTCTCCCCGGGCATGACCCCATGGAGCGTCCGCGCCTCTTTGGTGGGAGCCTCCACCGGGGGCGGGTCCACTTTCTCCAGCCGGAGCTCCGCGACGACCCGAGCCAGGAGGGCCGGGGCGGGGGGACGCCATTCCACGAAGAAGTCGCGATCGAGCTGCAGCAGCGGCCCTGTGGTCGTGCCGGACACCCGCCCGAACACGATCGCTCCCAGCCCTACCCCGGACTCCCTAGACTTGGACCAGTTGAGAATGACGACAGCATCGCACCGGCCGTCCAGGTCCCTGATGGCCTGGGACACCAGTTGTCGGGGGACGATGGAGATGCGGTCCTCCAGCCCGGCGTCGATCACCGCCGCGGTGCCCATGGCCCCGCCCAGGGTCGCCACCACCGCGGCCTCCCGTTCAAGCCGGTCCAGCACTCGCGCGGCCATCCCGGTATCGAGGACCTCGGCACCATGGATCACCACGCCTATCCGCATGCGGTATGCCATGCCCCCGGCGGTTATAGACTTACTGCCTCAGGCGGGCAGGGTAGGCTCCCTGCTCTGCGGCCCGGACCTCCAGGATTCGAATGAGGTCCGAGCGGCTGACAATACCCGCGATCCGCCCCTGGTCCATCACCACCAGCCTTCCGATGCGGTTCCTTGACACCGCCTGGATCGCCTCCATTGCAGGGGTGTTCGGGGTGACGGTGAGCACGTCGGTCGTCATCACGCTGCCGACGGTGACCGCGTTCTGCTGGTCCACCGGCACTTTCTGGGCGTCCTGCAGGGTCACGATCCCCACCAGCCTGTCGCCGTCCGCCACCGGGTACCCCATGTGTTTCTCCACCATTATCCGGTCGAGTAGGTCCCTTATGGTGTCCCCGGGAGACATCGTGGACACCGGGAAGGTCATTACCTGCCCTACGGTCAGGCCTTCTAGGGCCTGGGATACCATGGTTCCCCGCTCCTCCTCTCCGGCCCCGATGTAGATGAACAGGGCGATGAGGATCAGCCATATGTTGAAGAAGACGAAGCCCAGGACGGCCATGATCAGGGCGCTGAACTTGCCCACCTGCACCGCGATGGTGGTCGCCCTGGTGAACCCCATTCTCTTGGCCAGCACCGCCCGGAGCACGCGCCCCCCGTCCATGGGGAACGCGGGGAGGATGTTGAAGGCCCCCAGGAGAAGGTTATAGAAGCTCGTCAGGCCAGCAGTGATGGCGGCGATGTCCCATCCTAGGCCGATCATATGATCGAGAACGTACCACACCGGCAGGAAGCCCAGCCCGATGGCGAAGCTGGTGGCCGGTCCAACGAAGGCCATGAACGCCTCCCCCGGCGCGTCCTTGGGCTGGCTCTCGATCTCGGAGACCCCTCCGAAGAGGAAGAGAGTGATGCCCGATATCTTGTACCCGTTGCGCACCGCGACGTAGGAGTGGGCAAGCTCATGCAGCAGTACGGCGAGGAAGAAGAGCAGAGCGGCGATGAGCCCCAGGATGAGCTGCCACAGGGCGTCGATAGGCAAACCGCCGTACCCGAGGGTGAAGCCGAAAAGAGTGGTGCTGGCGAAGGCGAAGGACAGGGCGAACAGGGGAAGGATGAGCAGGAAGGATATGTGGATCTTGATCGGTATCCCTAAAAGCCGCCCTATCTGCAGCGAAGCCTTCATGCTAATCCATTGGGCACCACGTCTTAATAGCGTTTCACGGCGGGCCTAGATGCCGGACGCTTCCAACACCGTTCCCAGCACGTACATCGCAACGATCCCCAGGACCACCAAGGCGAAGGACTTGTATTGGTCGTGCTTCTCGTGGAAGGCCTCCGGCAGCAGGTCGTATATGCCGACGTACATGAAGGTCCCTCCGGCCAGAGCGAGGGGGACGCCGACCTCGATGTTCTGCAGCCAGTCGATGAGGGGGAACGCCACCAGGGCCGCGGCGGGCGTGATGAGGGAGAACAGCACCATGTACATCACGGCCGTCTTCCGTCTGATCTCCGCCAGCCGGAACGTGGTGGTCAGGGAGAAGACGTCGATGGCCTTGTGAGCGAGGATCGCCAGGAACACGATGGTGCCCAGCTCCTGGCCCAGGACCACGGCGACGCCGAGGGCGAAGCCGTCCATTGCCGAGTGTACGCTGAGGCCGACGAACGCCGTCGTGCTGGTCAGGATGTGCTGGTGATCGGTGGTGTGCTCGTCGCACTCCTCCTGGTGGTGATGTTGCAGGATGGTCTCGATGAGAAGGATGATCACGAACCCGACCATCACCAGCATCAGGGCCTCGCCCGCGTCCATGTTCTCCACGGCCTCAGGTAACAGGATGAGGAAGGTCGCCCCGATGAACACCCCCGCGCTGAGGGCGGCCATGAGGTGAAGCTGCATGGTGTCCCACTTCCCCACCAGGGGAAGGCTCCCGCCCAGTAGGGACACTATCACGATCAAAACGGAATAAAGCAGCAGGAGCGCCAGCGAATCCATCTTTCCGAACCCACTGTGGAATGGACGTGATATTAATAAAGATTTAGGTAAAAGTTATTAATTATTCTCTCACCGGAATGTTCGTCTCAACGGCCCGAAGGGTGAATTGGACAAGGGCCTTCTTCATGGCGAGGGGTCGCCAGGGGAGCAGTAGGGGACGCCAAGATGCTCCCAGGAAGGGCGTCGTAAGAGGATCCTTCTCCACGACCTTAGTTATGAACGACCGCTCTTCGTGCCGAGCCCACGCCCCCGGAGTATGTGGCGGCCCTTCGCCCGCCTGCTGCGGACAAGGTCAGCGCTCGATGCCGGCCCTCGCCGGCACGCCCTTGGTATAGGGATGCTTCAGGCACTTCATCTCCGTGACCAGGTCCGCCAGCTCGATCACCTCCGGCGGCGCGTAGCGGCCGGTGAGAACAACCTCCACCCTGGGCGGCCGCTCCTTCAGCATCCTGATCACGTCCTCGACCTTGACCAGGCCGAACTTGATGCTCACGTTGATCTCGTCCATGATCACCAGGTCGAACCGGCCGGAGTGGATCAGCTCCCGGCACTTGGCGAGGGCGGCCTCCGCGGCGTCGATGTCCGCCTGGCTGACCTTGTCCTCGTGCACCAGGCAGTCGCGGCCCATCGGCAACAGGGTGAGGTGCGGCAGCTTCTTCGACATCTCGTACTCGCCGTAGTACTGGTCGCACTTCATGAACTGGACCATGGCGACCTCCAGGTCGTTACCCATGGCCCGTAAGGCCAGTCCTAAGGCCGCGGTCGTCTTGCCCTTCCCGTTGCCAGTGTACACGTGGACCAAGCCCAGCTGGTCCCGTATGTCCTTGCCGCCCGTCATGTCAGCACCTGTTGGATTATACATCCAACTTGTAGGTAAAAACTTAACGGTACCTCAACGCCGAGATGTTGACCTTCATGCGGCGCTTGGCGATCTCCGCCCTCATCATCGCGGCGATGCGGGTGCTGGACTCCGATAGGAGGGGCAGCAGTTCCTCGATCTGCGTGGGATCGATGCACTCGGACATGACGAGCCCGCACAGCAGGGTCCGGTCGCCCTCGGAGATGGACGCGTCCGCCCATAGCCCTAGGATGGCGTCCTTGAGGGCGGCGCCCTTCTCCAGTTCCTCGCCCATCGTGTCCTTCACCGCCCGGTCGTAGCAGGCCAGCCTCTTCATGGACTTCGTGCGCACGGCCGAGGCGGCCACCGCCCCGGCCCCGCTGCCGCAGGCGAAGGAGGGCATGATCCCCTCCCCCACGAACGCCAGGGTCTGCCCGGCGGCGTCCCCCGCGAACAGCACGTTGCCGTGGACCGGACCGCCCAGGAACCCCGGCAGCGGCGCATCGCCACTCTTGACCTCCAGCACCTGCTCGAGGTCGAAGTACTCCGAGACCACCGGGTTCTCGGACACCCAGTCCAGGATGGTGGAGCGCCTCGACTCCTCCATGCCGATGGCTCCCAGCCCCACGTTCGCCCTGCGGGGACCCTTGGGTATGATCCACCCGTAGCCGAGACCGACCTCCGGCTCCAGGAAGATCTGCATGCCGTTGGGCAGCTTCTTCTTAGCCACCATCTCGTACTCGATGCCGTTGGCCATGGTGTCGTCGGGGTAGATGGTGAGGCCCATCAGCTTGGCCATGGTGGAGTGCGGCCCGTCGGCGGCGATCACGACCTTAGGATGGATGGTGACCTCCTTTCCGCGGTGCATGAGGGTCGCGGCGACCACCTTGCCGTCGCGCATCTCCAGGTCCGTCAGGCGGGTGTCCGCCTGGACGCTGGCCCCGGCCTCCGCGGCGCGGGCGGCCAGCAGCTTGTCGAAGATCTTCCGCTCCAGGGCGATGCTCCTCCAGTACGGCTCGTGGGAGACGATCCTCAGACGGCGGTCAAGTATGAACCGAGTATGGTCGTGGACCGTGGCGATGGCCTGGGGCGGAAGCTTGAGGTGAAGCTGCCGCACGAGCGACTCGCCAACAACCTCACCGCACTGCACCGGCGTCCCGATCTCCTTCTTGCGATCAATGAGCAGGGTCTTGCACCCTCCCTCGGCGGCCGTTGCGGCGGCCCCACAGCCGGCCGGGCCGGCTCCTACCACGAGAACTTCCCAATCCTTTTCCATATTACCACCCATAAATGCCAGATGCAGCGTATGTCCGATAGAGGTCCCTGAACTCCGGCTGGTGGAGATAGCACCAGGCCAGCCTCAGGGGGTTGCTCCCGAAGCCTCTGGACGCTCGCTCATAGTCGCCGTTGCTCATCCCCTTCAGTTTTTCGAAGGCGCGCATGAACCTCTGGGAGGAGAAGGGCGAGGATGACCACCATCTCTGGTACGATGTCGGCCGGTCCTTCAGGATCGCCTCCGCGGCCTTTCTCCCGGAGAGCATGGCGACCCTTATCCCGCCGGCGGTCAGGGGGTTGGGCATCGCCCCGGCGTCCCCGACCAGGTAGATGTTGTCGCGCACCAGGTCGCTGACCCCTCCCAGGGGGATGGACCGCCGGTGCCTTTCCACGATCTCCTCGCTCTCCACGCTGTCCGTCCCTCGGGGGAAGCCGATGCGGCTGTACTCCCCAGCGGGGAACTCCCAGCGGTAACCGCCCTTGTATTTCTCGGCCTGGATGAAGGTGATGGTGTCATCGGGGACCTTTCTCTTTACGAGGTACTGCTCCGTCCACAGCACCTCCGGAGGTGTCTCCCGGAAGTAGGTCCTCCGCACGATGGAGTTGGCGCCGTCGGCGGCGACGACGTGCTTGGCCCGGATAACGCGTCCAGATGTGAGGGTGAGCACCGTCCCCTTCTCGTCCTTCTCTACATTCTCCACGGCATCGCGAACGACCTCTCCCCCCAGGGAGCGGTACCTGTCCACGACCCCGCGCAGGAAGGCCGGACGGTCCAGGATGTACCCGATGGCGAGGGCCTGGACGACCTTGCCTCCCGGCCACTCCTCCCGGACCTTGGTGATGTGGTGGACGATGTCGGTCGGTCGCAAGGGAGCGAGCTCTCGGAACGCGGCGTGGGAGATGGCCTCGCCGCACATCCGGTGGTATCGCGAGTACTTGTCGCCGCCCAGACGATCGACCATGACCACGTCGAGGTCCTTGTCCCCGTTCTTGAGGAAAAAGCCCGCCGACGCTCCGGCCGGGCCCGCACCCACGACCACGACGTCCCGTTCATCCAACCGAGGGCACCCCCCGGCGAAGGCTGAGGATCTCTACCACCGAGTAGGCAAGGTCGAACGCCATGAAGGCGAAGAAGTACAGCATGGATGGGAGGATGCCGGCGAGGCACAGGACCAGGACGGCGACCTTGAGGAAGGGGCGGTTGTGAAGGACGACGGCCCCGAACCCCCGCCCGTCGTCCACCCATGGCAGATCGTTGGTCTTCTCATCGATGAAAGCGAACACCAGGACCACGAGAGATCCGACGAGGCTGAACGAGCTGACCCCTCCCAGCATAGCCAGGCCCGTGATGGCCACGGCCGTGACCGCGCCGATCCCGAACGCCAGGTTGTCGAGCTTGCCGGCGCGCAACAGACCTACGAGCCATCCCACGAAGATGGTGGCGGAGCCGGGATCGACGGCCATCAGCGAGCCGAGCCACACCCCTCCGGGGAGGGAGAGGAGGAGCGCGGTTCGCTTCGGATAGGCCCCCGCGTCGTAGGCCTGGTCACCGTACTTGATCATCATGCCCAGGCCCAGATAGGAAAATGGGATAAGGACGTCCATGGCCAGTTCATTGCGGCCGAAGAGCAAACCATGGCTCAACGCGGCCCCGGTCATGATCACCGCTAGCGCGGAATAGACAAGAAGACGTTTGCGGTCCCCTTCCTCCTTGGTCATCCGGCCGGCATAAGGAGGTGGTGCCGAAAAAGGTTTTGCCAGGTCCTGGGTCCTTCTATCCCAGGATAATGGCGAGCCCGTGGCTCAGCCACAAGCCCGCCCGGCGCATCGGTCCGGGACGGTTTCCCGGTCCGTGCCTAGGAGGTCTATAGACCTCGTGCCTGCCTACCAGCACCGCTGGGCTGCCGTATAGCTCCCTACGGGCGTAGAGGGTAAGCTCCTGATCATGAACCTGGACCTGTTTGCTGTACATTGCTGCGTTCGATATCATTTCTATCGATATGGGGAAGAGCGATGGGGGATGATATCGGTTGTACCGCCGTACGCCGGTACTCTTCGAGAACTTGTAGCACGGCAGACATTATCACGCTGGCCAACGTAACGGTTATCTTTCCGCAGGGCGTTCGGAGCGCGATGCCGAACTACGAGGCCAGACTGGACATCCGCCACGACTGTCCGTATTGCGTGCTCACCGGACGGTATCCTGGCCTCAGGATCAGCTCCTGGGACAACGCCAGTACCCACGTGGCCGTGGTGACCAGCGAGTCCCAGGACGACCTCCGGGGCTTCGAGGAGGAGCTGGGGGCGTTCCTTCCCTATGCCACCGTGAGCAGGCAGTGCTGCGGCCTGGAGATCGTCATCAAGGACCGGGACATCGACCCCGACGCGGTCACCGCCCTCATCTCAAGGTCCGACTGCTGGTGCGCCCAGCCCACCGTGACCGAGGGAGGATGGGAGAGGTACCGGGTGTTCTCCTGGGACAAAGGGAACATCCTGAGGTTGGTGGGCCTGGTTCAGGAGCACGGGGGGATGGTCAAGGTGGAATCGATGCACCAGGTCGGCCTCCCGTCGTTCACCGACGAGATGCTGGTCCCGGTGGAAAGCCTGATGGACGGGCTGACCGCCAAGCAGACCGAGACCATGATGCTGGCGATCGAGAGAGGCTACTTCGACTCCCCCGCCCGCATCTCCGCCGAGGAGCTGGCCAGGCTTACCGGGCTGTCAAGGTCGACGGTCATGGAGCACCTCCGCAAAGCGGAGGGAAAGCTCCTCGTCAACGTCCTGCCCCTCCTCCGGATCGCCTGCTGCGACAAGCTGGGGCTCAAGGCGCGTTGAGCCTTTTCAGCACCCACGCCATGTTGTGGCCGAGGTCCCTCATCGTGGTCAGACCTTCTTCATCGCTCTCTATCTCCCCCGGCTTGAGGGCGGTGGCCACGTTCCAGTAGGACGACCCCACGACGATCATCTGCCCGATGAGGAAGAAGTTGTTCAGCTCCTGGAAGGTCGCCAGAGCGCCGGCCCGGCGGTTCACCGCCACCGATGCCCCCACCTTGCGCTTGAACAGGTCGCCGTTGGCCCGGTTGACGTATCCCACGCGGTCGATGAACGCCTTGGTCTGGGCGGTCATGCTGCCGAAGTACACCGGGGAGCCGATCACGATGCCGTCGGCGGCGGCGATATTCTCCACCCACTCGTTGACCTTGTCGTCCTTCCGCTTGCACTTGCGGTCCTTCTTCTGACCGCACACCCCGCAGGCCTGGCACGGGGCGATGTCCTCGCTGCCCATCTGGACGAGCTCGGTCTCGATATCCTCTTTGGCCAGCTCGTCGAGCACTACCTGCAGCGCCCGGCCGGTGTTCCCCTTCTTTCTCGGGCTGCCGTTGAACGCGATGACCTTCATGGGCAGGGAGACTGGACGACGCAGTATATGTTCCCTGCGCGGCCTAATAATGCTCAAATGTGTACAACAATGCTTTAATATGGCTATTGTTGTACCATTTGGCATGAGTCCCATGCCTGTCACCGTCCAACGCTTGGATGTCACCCTTCCTCCCTTCGAACTGTACCGGAGGCTGCGGCCGTCGTTCCGCGACTCCTTCATATTGGAGTCGGCGGTCGGTTCCTCGCGCACCATCGCCTATTCCTTCCTGGGCTTCGGCCCGGCGGACAAGCTTGTCTGCCGGAACGGCGCGGTCCAGGGCGGGATCGGGATGGACCACCTGCGCGAGGACCCCGGCGCGTTCCTCCGCAAGTTCGCCGAGGGTTTCGATATACCATATGGCGGGTTCCCGTTCATCGGCGGCCTGGTCGGTTACTTCTCCTACGAGTTCGCAGGGAGGGCCGAGCCGTCGGTGCGGCCCCTGCCCTCGGAGTTCCCGGAGTTCGAGCTCGGGCTGTACCGCGAGTGCGTGGTGTACGACCACTCCAACTTCCAGGTGTACCTGCTGTCAGTGGGGGAGCCGGGGCCTCTGGGCGAGGTCATCGGCTCCATGCCCGAGCCCGTCTACCGGGGCCTGAAGGTCGGGAAGCCCGCCCCCGAGCAGGGACGCGACCGGTTCGAGGACGGGGTGCGAACGATCAAGGACCGCATCGAGGCGGGGGAGACCTTCCAGACGGTCCTCTCCCGCCGGGTCTCGACATCATACCGGGGCGACCTCCTCAACCAGTACGCCACGCTGCGGGAGCTGAACCCCTCCCCGTACATGTACTACCTGGACTTCGACGGCCGGACCGTCCTGGGCAGCAGCCCGGAGACCCTCCTGACGGTGCGGGGAAGGGAGGCCACGACCTTCCCCATCGCCGGCACCCGCCCCTTGGGGATAGGGCGAGACCGCCGGCGGTTCCGCGAGGAGCTGTTGTCCGATGAGAAGGAGAGGGCCGAGCACGCCATGCTCGTGGACCTCGCCCGCAACGACCTCTCGAGGGTGTGCGAGGGCGGTTCGGTGTCGGTGCCGGAATATATGAGGGTCGAGGAGTACTCGCACGTCCAGCACATCGTCTCCAAGGTCCAGGGAGCGCTCAGGAAGGACCGCTCGGCGATGGACGCCCTCATATCCGTGTTCCCCGCCGGCACCGTGTCCGGGGCTCCCAAGCCTCGCGCCATGGAGATCATCGGAGAGGTCGAGGGGCACGGGCGGGGACCGTACGCCGGGGGCGTCGGGTACGTGTCGTTCAACGGCAACCTGGACTCGGCCATCACCATCCGCTCGGCCTTCGCCTCCGACGGCAAGCTCTACTTCCAGGCCGGGGCGGGCATCGTGGCCGACTCCGACCCGGCCAGGGAGTTCGAGGAGACCGAGCAGAAGCTGGGGGCGCTGAGGGTCTCCCTGGACCGGGCCGCGGGGGTGGGGGCATGAAGGTCCTGGTCCTCGATAATTACGACTCGTTCGTCTACAACCTCAGCAGCTCGCTGGAGAACCTGGGGGCCCGGTGCACCGTGGTCCGGAACGACGCGATATCCTCGGACGCGGTGCGCGCCCTCGAACCGGACGCCATCGTGATCTCCCCCGGCCCTGGCGTTCCCAGCGACCCCCGCGACTTCGGGGTGTGCGGCGAGGTGCTGAGGACCGTCTCCCACGACGTCCCGACCCTCGGGGTGTGCCTGGGACACCAGGGCATCGCCTACCACTACGGCGGCCGGGTCGTCAAGGCCCCTACCCTGGTGCACGGCAAGACCTCGCTCATCGAGCATGACGGCACTGGCATCTACGAAGGCCTCCCCCGCCCGTTCACCGCCGGGAGGTATCACTCGTATGTCGTCGCCGACGACCTGCCGCCCGAGCTGGAGGTGACCTCGAGGACGACCGAGGGAACGATCATGGGCATCCGCCACCGCCGCTATCCCATCGAGGGGGTGCAGTTCCACCCCGAGTCGGTGCTGACGCCCATGGGGGAGAAGGTGCTCAGCAACTTCCTGCAGGAGGCGAGAGTATGACCGCCCAGAGCCCTGAAGCCTTGGCCGAGATGCTGGTGACCGGCTCCTTCAGCCGCCCGTCCATGGTCTCGACCCTCAAGGAGATGGCCAGCCGGGGGGAGACCCCCAGGGAGGTCGCCGCCCTGGCCACGGCCTTCAGGCGGGCCGCCGTGCCGGTGAGGACCCACCATCCTGCGGTCCTGGACATGTGCGGGACCGGAGGGGCGTCCTTCCGCACCTTCAACGTCTCCTCCATCGCCTCCTTCGTGGTGGCGGCCCAGGGGGTCCCGGTGGCCAAACACGGCAACCGCTCCAACCGGGGGTGCGGGAGCGCGGACTTCTTCGAGTCCATCGGGGCCCGGCTGTCGCTCACCCCCGAGGAGGCGGGGGCGTCGCTGGACGAGCTGGGCTTTGCCTTCCTGTTCGCCCAGTCCTTCCATCCGGCCATGCGCAACGTGGCCCCGGTGAGGAAGGCGATCTCCACTCGGACGGTGTTCAACATGCTGGGCCCGCTGCTGAACCCGGTGGACGCCCGGCACCGCCAGCTGATCGGGGTCTACTCCCCCCGCCTGCTCGAGCTGTTCCCTCCCGTGCTCTCGTCCATGGGCGTGGAGCGCGCTCTCGTGGTGCACGGCCGCCCGGGGATGGACGAGGTCTCCGTGCTGGGCCCCACCGCCGCGGTGCTGGTGGATGGCGATAGCGCGGAGCGGTTCCTCATCGACCCCCGGGAGATCGGCCTCTACCATCCCGTGCCCGGGGACGTCGCGGAGCTCTCCCCGGCGATGTCAGCGGAGGCGGCCTTCGAGATCCTGGGCGGGAAGGCCGGGGCCCGGAGGGACATGGTGGTGCTCAACGCCGCGTGCGGCCTCCTGGCCTTCGGGGCGGCCAAGGACCTGGACATGGCGGTCCGCCGGAGCGAGGCGGCCATCGACTCCGGGAAGGCATTGAGGATGATGAACACGTACATCGCCAGGACCCATCGGTCGATCTCGAGCTGAGCTCATGCCCGACATACTGGAAGACCTGATCGGCAGCGCGGAGCGCTCGGTCGCCTCCGGCTACTACGACGTCGACGAGCCCCCCGCTCCCGGACCCAAGCTGTCCACGGCACTGTTGGAGCATCGGACCTTTCCCATCATCGCCGAGGTCAAGATCGCGTCGCCCTCGCGGGGCCGTCTTTCCGGTCACGCGCCGGAGACCCTGATCGGCAGCTATGTCTCGGGGGGCGCGACCGCCCTCTCCGTGCTCACCGAGCCCGTCAAGTTCCTGGGCTCGCTGGACGCGATGCGCAGGGCAGCGCGCACCGGCCTGCCGGTGCTGATGAAGGACTTCATCGTCTCCGAACGCCAGCTGGGGGCGGCCGCCGCCTGCGGGGCCGGGGCGGTCCTCCTCATACAGGAGGTGTTCGACGCCGCTCCCCGCTTCAGCAGGAACGGGCTGATACGGAGCGCCCACGACCTGGGGCTGGAGGTCCTGCTGGAGGCGGGAAGGGAAGCGTCGCTGATCAAGGCCAAGGAGAGCGAGGCGGACCTCCTGGGCATCAACCAGAGGGACCTTCGGACCTTCGAGATCGACCGCTCCAAGGGCGCCCGCCTCCTGCCTCTGGCCCTGGCCGCGTCCCGCCCGGTGGTGGTGATGAGCGGCCTGGAGGACCGAAAGGCGGTCGAGGACGCCCGAGACCGGGGGGCCAGCGGGGTGCTCATCGGCGGAAGGCTGTCCTCGTCCCTCGATCCCAGGGCTGCGCTCCGCGAGCTGGAGATCCCCCGATGACCGAGGTCAAGATCTGCGGGCTCATGAGCGAGAGGGACGTCCGCCTCTCCGGCGATGCGGACCGCCTGGGCTTCGTGGTAGCGACCGGCACCCGGCGCTCCCTTCAGCCGAGCACGGCCAGGAAGCTTATGGGCATGGCCGGACGGCCCACGGTGGTTGTGGTCACCTCGGCCGAGCCGGGGTTCGTCATCGAACTCGCCCGCGACCTGCGACCGGACGCCGTGCAGCTCAACGGCCCGGTGGGGCCGGAGGCCATGGCAAGGATAACCGAAGAGGTTGGCTGCGAGGTGTGGGCGGTGGTGTCCATTGGGGCGAAGAGACCCCCGGTGGACCGGGCGATGCTATCTCTCGCCGACCGGGTCGTGCTGGATACCGCCTCTGCTCAGGGCGGTGGATGCGGCGTGATGCATGACCTGAACATCAGCGCGGAGCTGGTGAAGGAGCTGGGCCCGTCGACCTCGTTGGCCGGAGGGCTCACCCCGGAGAACGTGGCCGAGGCCATCGCCAGGGTCCGCCCGGGCATGGTGGACGTGTCCAGCGGGGTGGAGACGAACGGAATGAAAGATGCTTTCAAGATCAAACGTTTCATAGATGAGGTGAGAGGATGCCATTGAAGGACAGGACGCGCTTCGGCCAGTATGGCGGGCAGTATGTGCCCGAGATACTGATGCCCGCGTTGGAGGAGTTGGAGAGAGAGTATGACCGAGCAAAGAAGGACCCCGGGTTCCGCACCGAGCTGAGAGAGTACATGCGCAACTACGGCGGCCGGCCGACCCCGCTCTACTTCGCCCGGCGCCTGACGGAGAAGTGCGGCGGGGCCAAGATATACCTCAAGAGGGAGGACCTCTGCCATGGCGGGGCCCACAAGTTCAACAATGTCATGGGCCAGGCTTTGCTGTGCAAGCGCATGGGCAAGACCCGGGTCATCGCCGAGACGGGCGCGGGGCAGCATGGCACCGCCACCGCCATGGCCGCCGCCGTTCTCGGGCTGAAGGCCGAGATCTACATGGGCAGCGAGGATATCGCCCGGCAGGAGATGAACGTGTTCCGGATGAAGCTCATGGGGGCCAAGGTGCACGCGGTGGACTCCGGCTCCAGGACGCTCAAGGACGCCCTGAACGAGGCCTTCCGGGACTGGGCGGCCTCGGTGGAGAACACCTACTACATGCTGGGGACGGCGGCCGGTCCCCACCCCTACCCGACCATGGTCCGGGACTTCCAGAGCGTCATCGGCAAGGAGGCCAGGAGGCAGCTGCTGAACCAAGAAGGGAAGCTCCCCGACCTGCTGGTGGCATGCGTGGGAGGAGGCTCCAACGCCATAGGCACCTTCCACCCCTTCCTCGAGGACGAGGGGGTCGCCTTCCTGGGGGCCGAAGCGGCGGGAGAGGGCATCTCCACCGGACGGCACTCCGCCTCCATCTCCGGAGGGAGCGTGGGGGTGCTCCACGGCTGCAAGTCCTACCTGCTGCAGGACAGCAATGGCATGATCAAGGAGACCCACTCCGTTGCCGCCGGGCTGGACTACCCCGGGGTGGGCCCGGAGCACTCCCTGCTCAAGGACATCGGAAGGGCGGAGTACGTCGGCGTGACCGACGAACAGGCGCTGCACGCCTTCCGCACGCTGAGCGAGGTCGAGGGCATCATACCGGCGTTGGAATCGTCCCACGCCGTGTACGCGGGCATGCAGCGGGCCAAAAAGATGTCAAAGGACCAGGTGGTCGTGATCACCGTCTCCGGGCGCGGGGACAAGGACCTCGACACCGTGGTCGGCCTCCTGGGGGTGCAGTGATGTCCCGCATCACCGAGGCCCTGACCGGCGGCCGGAAGCTCGTCTGCTTCGTCACCGCTGGTTTCCCGACCCCCGAGCTGTCCATCGAGCACGCCCTGGCCTGCGTGGAGGGCGGGGCCGACGTCCTCGAGCTGGGAGTACCCTTCTCCGACCCGGTGGCCGACGGCAGGGTGATCCAGCACACCTCGCAGAAGGCGCTGGACGAGGGGATGACCCCCCTGAAGGTGTTCGACCTGGCGCGCGAGATAAGGGAGCGCACCGAGGCCCCCATCGTGCTCATGGGCTACTACAACCCCATCTTCCAGATCGGCGAGGAGCGCTACGTCCAGCTCTCGGCGCGCAACGGGGTCGACGGGCTCATCGTTCCCGACCTCCCGTACGAGGAGTCCGGCTCGCTCGGAGAGAGCTGCCGGGCCAAGGGGGTGGACCTGGTGCAACTGGTAGGCCCCACCACCTCCGCCGCGAGGATGAAGAAGATCGCCGCCGCCAGCTCCGGATTCCTGTACGTGGTAAGCTCGTTGGGGACCACCGGGGCGAAGGGGCAGCTGTCCAAGGGGGAGGGC
>Ga0183100_1000287_pt1 | contig 52956 bp, 63 predicted proteins | sample Biomet2_FD_127789 | JGI IMG/M metagenome (GOLD analysis project Ga0183100, IMG submission 127789) | Microbial communities from bioreactor (seeded with anoxic lake sediment) at LBNL, California, USA - Biofuel metagenome 2 | ecosystem: Engineered > Bioreactor > Anaerobic > Unclassified ... | reverse complement strand
GCGTACTGACCCGCCGGTAAAGAGGATCTGAATAAGCCCCGGCCGCTGCGGCGGCCGGGGCTATTTTCGTCGTTTTCACAGTGAAAATAATGCCAAATAAAGTCTTAATTTGCTGCTGAAACGGACGACATATATGGTAGGTTGAAGACAAATTGTTTTGCGGCAGAATGAGTGGCTTCTTTTGAAAATAAGGACGACACATAGCCTTGCCGGAGGGGCAGACATCCGGATATAAAGAGAGGAATTGCCATGGTGAATTGTCTCATACAGCTGCGGGAAATTTTGCACACACTGCCCAGCGCAGAAGGAAAAATTGCAGCTTTTATTTTGGAAAACCCGGCGAAGATCCTGGAGATGCCCATTGAAGAGATTGCGGCCCGGGGACAGGCCAGCACGGCGTCCGTGGTGCGGCTGAGCAAACGGCTGGGCTATTCCGGCTATAAGGATCTGTGTCGGGCGCTGTCGGTGGATCTGGCGCTGCAAAAGATGGAAGAGCCCTATGAAGAGGTGATGCCCGGCGCGGATCTGTCGGCGGTGATCTCGGGGGCTTATCACGCGAATCTGAAGCTCATTGAAAACACGCTGACCATCTGTGATATGAACGAGATCCAAAAAGCGGTGGATCTGATGATCAAAGCCCGGAGGGTGGATTTTTACGGCACGGGCGGCTCGGGCGTGGTGGCGCGGTATGCGGCCGGCCAGTTCCTGAAGCTGGACAAGCTGTCGCTTTTTGACGAGGATGCCCATCGCCAAGCGCTGATGGCGGCCACGCTGAAACCGAAGGATGTGGCGGTGCTGATCTCATGCAGCGGCAATACCCGCACGACGTTGGAGATCATGCGGGCGGCCAAGGAGACCGGAGCCACCACCGTCAGTCTGACCAGATACGGCGACTCGCCTCTGGCGGCGCTGTCTGACATTCGCCTTTTTGCCGATACCAGTGCCAACAGCCTGTTCCAAAGCCGCAGCGCCAATTCCCGGGTGGGCCAGTTTGCTCTTATTGATGTGCTGTTCCTGGCTATTGGCGCCAAGACCTTTGAGCAGGTGCAGCCCCATATGGAAAAAATGCAGTCTTTGCTGGACCGGCAGCAGGCTCTGCCCGGTTGATGGGCGGCATTATTCTTCCGAGGAGATGTTTTTCGCAGCCGCAATGCGCAGTCATTGCGGCTCTTTTTTCCAAAAAGATCAACAGCGCCGCCGCAGCAGGTGGCGGGAAAAAGAGGAAAAATCATGACCACAAAAGAACTGCAAGCGGGCAGGGAAGCCTTTGCCCGTCATTTTGTCGGGGGCAGAGAGGTGCGTGTTTATGCCGCGCCCGGCCGTACGGAGATCGGCGGCAACCACACCGACCATCAGCACGGACGGGTGCTGGCGGCGGCGGTGGACCTGGAGACCTGGGGTTTCGCGGCTCCCGGCCCCGACGGTGAGATCCGCCTCTATTCGGAGGGCTATGGCCTTTGCTCGGTGTCGCTTTCGGATCTGACGCCCCGCAAAGAAGAAGAGGGCACGGCACAAGCGCTGCTGCGGGGGGTGGCCTCTTGCTTCCCGGCGGGAACGGTGCCAGGGTTTGACTTGTATGTGACCTCCCGCGTACTGCCGGGCAGTGGCCTTTCCTCCTCGGCGGCCTTTGAGGTGCTGCTGGGGACGGTGTGCGCCGACATGTCGGGGATACGCCGGACAGCCACGGAGATCGCCCGGATGGGCCAGATGGCGGAAAACCGCTATTTCGGCAAGCCCTGCGGTCTGATGGATCAGATGGCTTCGGCCTGGGGCGGCCTTGTGGGCATGGATTTTAGAAATCCGGAAGAGCCTGCGGTGCGCCCGGTGGCTTTTGACATGGACAAGGCGGGGTATGCCCTTTGTATTCTGGACGTCAAGGCGGATCACGCTTCGCTGACGGCGGAGTACGCCGCCATCCCGGCGGAGATGGGGACTGTGGCCGCGTTTTTCGGCCGGGAGAAGCTGCGGGATGTGAAAGAAGAGGAACTTTGGGCGCACTTGCCGACCCTGCGGAAGGCCGTAGGTGACAGGGCCGTGCTGCGGACCGTTCACTTTTTTGAGGAGGACCGCCGGGCGGCGGAGGAGGCGGAAGTGCTGGAGGCAGGCGACCTTCTCCGCTTTTTGGAGCTGGTACGGGCTTCTGGTGAGTCCTCGTGGCTGTACCTGCAAAACGTAGTGCCCACGGGCGCTGTGGCACAGCAGAGCATGGCGGTGGCGCTGGCGCTCTGCGGACGTCTGCTGGGAGCGGAGGGCGCCTGGCGTGTGCATGGCGGCGGCTTCGGCGGCACGGTGCAGGCGTTTGTGCCGAAGAAAAAGCTGTCTGTCTTCCAAAAGGAGACGGAGGCGGTGTTCGGCGAGGGCAGCTGCCATGTGCTGCGGATCAACCCGCTGGGCACACGGAGAGTGGAATAAAATACGGTCCCCGGCACCCCTCACGGCCAATGGAAATATTTACCTTGAAAAAGATGGATTTCGGGTATAATATAGACATAAAAGATGCGGAAATAGCCGCTGTTGGCTGCCATAAACCGATGGAGGTGCGCATATGTATGGAGTGGGGGACAAGGTGGTACATCCGATGCACGGCGCGGGTGTGATCGGCGGGATCACCCAGGAAAAGCTGAACGGCCGGTGTTGTACCTACTATGTATTTAAAATGTATATGGACGATCTGGTGCTGAAGATCCCGGAAGAGAGCTGCGGCCGGATCGGCATGCGCCCGCCCGCCACGGCGGAGGAGCTGGAGCGTGTGCTGGCGCAGATCCCCGGTATCGGCGTGGCCATGGAGGCCAACTGGAACCAGCGCTGCCGGGAGAATAAAGAGCGGGTAAAAAGCGGAGACTTGTATGAGGTGGCGCTGGTGGTGAAGGGCCTTATGTACCGGGATCGGGAACGGGGCCTTTCACATATTGAAAGAAAAATGCTACGCTCGGCCCGCCAGATCCTGCTCTCGGAAATGGCCATGGTGCAGGGCGTATCCTATGGCGAGGTGGAACAGCGGCTGGACGCACTGATGACAGCCGGAGTGGAGTAAAGAAATGGGAAGTTGGTTTCAAAAACTGAAAAAAGCGGGTGGCCGCAACCGTCCTTACTGCGCGGCGGTGATTGCGGCGGCAGGCAATTCCAGCCGCATGGGGGGAGAAAACAAGCTCTTTGCGGAATTGGACGGTATGCCGGTGCTGCTGCGGACGCTTTTGTCTGTGGCGGCGGCGGAGAGCGTGGACGAGATTGTGGTGGCCACTCGCGGCGATACGCTGCTGGCTGTGGCGGACCTTTGCAGCAAAGCCAATCTCACAAAGCCCATCCGTGTGGTGGAAGGCGGGGCCAGCCGGATGCTGTCGGTGATGACGGCGGCCATGGAGGTGAGCCCCGATGCGGCGTTCATCGCCGTCCATGATGGGGCGCGGCCTCTTGTGACGCCGGAGCTGTTCGATGAAGTGGTGGCGCTGGCCCAGAAGACCAACGCGGCGGCCCCGGCCATTCCGGTGACGGACACCATCAAGGAAGCGGACGAGGACGGCCGGGTCTGCGCCACGCCCTCCCGGAGCCGGCTTTACGCTGTGCAGACGCCCCAGGTGTTTCAGCGGGATCTGCTGAAGGCGGCGTTGACAGCGGCGCTGAAGGCGGACGTGGCCGTCACCGACGACTGCGCCGCGGTGGAGCGGCTGGGCAAGGAGGTCTATCTGGCCAAAGGTTCTCAAGAAAATATCAAGATCACAACGCCTTTGGATCTGGAGATCGCGGAGGCGATTTTGCGCCGGAGGGAAGAGGCATGACGAATCTGCGGATAGGTCACGGCTATGACGTTCACCGGCTCGCGGGGGGACGGACGCTGATTTTGGGCGGCGTGACAGTTCCTTATGAAAAGGGCCTGCTGGGCCATTCAGATGCGGACGTGCTGACTCACGCCATCATGGACGCGTTGCTGGGTGCGGCAGGTCTGGACGACATCGGCCAGCTTTTTCCCGATCATGACGACGCCTATCAGGGGGCGGACAGCCTGGCGCTGCTGGCGCAGGTGGGAAAGCTCCTATGTCAGGCGGGCTGGCAGGTGGTGAATGTGGATGCCACGCTGGTGGCGCAGGCGCCCAAGGTGGCGCCCTACCGGGCGGAGATGGTGGGAAATCTATCCCGGGTGCTGGGCGTGGCGGCGGATCAGATCCATGTGAAGGCCACCACGGAGGAGCATCTGGGCTTTACCGGGGATGGTTCGGGCATGGCGGCTCACGCGGTGGCGCTGCTGGAGAAGATATGAAAAGAAGAAAAGAGCCTGTTTCGGACGGAGTGCGCTCCGCTTGAAACAGGCCCCTATGATATATGGAATTATTTGTGCTTGCCGCCTTTTTTAAGGGCGGACTGAGCGCCTTTCCAGTCCCGCTGGCGCTCTTGCTCCATCTCTTTGCGTCGCTGCTGGGCGGCCTTTTTTTCCTGGTCCTTTTTCTGCTCCTCCACGGCGTCAGCGTACTTTTCCGGGTGCTTGGCCCAGTCGATCCGCAGCACCGTCAGAGCCACCAGCGTGATGGCGCCCACGATCATAATGCCGTACACAATATAGACAAACATAGGAAACGACCTCCTGTTGCGCTCTTTTGACATAGTATACAGGAAACGGAGAGGATAGGCAAGCGCTTTGTGGCGTTTTTCTGAAAGGGGCGGGCTCGTCTGTGGAAAAAATGGGAAAAGAATTGTTTTTACCATAAGATGCGAGTATAATAATATAGAAAACCTGTGGAATGGGGAAAAAAATGGAAAAAGCCTCACTGCCATATGTGGAAAAAACCGGGGAAAACGCCGGTGAACTCAACAAAAATCCTGGAGGTATCATCAATGATTACGAATTTTAAGGATCTGGAAGCCTACGTTCTCAGCCAGGGCATGAAAAAGCGCATCGCGCTGGCCAATGCCCATGATGAGCCGGCGCTGAGCGCGGTGGTCAATGCCAAGCGCAAGGGCGTGGTGGAAGGAACGCTCATCGGTAAAGCGGACATGATCGTTCAGATGCTGCACGACATGGGCGAAGATGAGAAGGAGTATGAGATCATTCCCTTTGACGGTGAGGAACTGGAAGCGGCCAAGGTGGCGGTAAAGCTGGTGCGCGAGGGCAAGGCGGACATCCCCATGAAGGGCATTTTGCAGACCTCCAATTTTGCCCGTGCCATTTTGAACCGTGAGACCGGCCTGATCCCTGACGGAGCCCGTCGTCTGGTGAGCCAGGCGGGCATCTTTGAATATGAAGGCCGTCTCATCATGATCACCGACTGCGCCATCAACATTGCCCCCGACGTAGAGACCCGCATCGGCATCGTGGAAAACGCGTTGCCTGTGGCCCGCGCCCTTGGCAACGAGCGCCCCAAGGTGGCTCTGCTCTCCGCTGTGGAGACTGTTACCGACAAGATGCCCAGCACCGTGGAATCCGCCGAGATCACCAAGCGCGGCGTGGAAGGCTGCATTATCTCCGGGCCTCTTGCGCTGGACGGCGCCATCTCCATGGAATCCGTGAAGCACAAGGCCATCAAGGACCCTGTGGCCGGTCAGGCGGACATTCTGCTGGTGCCTTATATCGAGGCTGGCAATATGCTCTACAAGGCTGTGACCTATATCGCCGGCAAGACCATGGCGTCCGTGGTGTGCGGTGCTTCCTGCCCCGTCATCATCACCAGCCGTGCCGACACTCCCAACAGCAAGTATTTCTCCATCCTCATGGCCGTTCTGCGTGCCATGAAGGGCTGCTGAACTTTTTATCACATACAGCGCCGGAACTGACGGTATCTACCGCCGGCTCCGGCGCTTCTTTTTTCTCACAGACTTTGTCGAAAGGCTTCCGCCGGAGACTTGGCCTGGTGAGCGCCGAACAGGTCTGAGGCGAAAGCGTGATGTGTGGGTACCCAGGGTGGGAAAACAATGAAGTGCTGTATGAGGCAATGAAGTCAAATGCGTCTTTTTTACTTGTTTTTGACGTATCATCCTTTTGCAAAGACGGGAAAGACCTTGTCTCTCCCGTAATCCTTCAGCTTTTTAACCTTTTTCAGCAAATCCATATCCGCATCGGCAATTGTGAAATCCAGCTCTGCGTTGTTCTTCATATGCTCCCCATTTTCGGTCTTGGGAAGCACCGCCGTGCCAAGCTGCAGATCATACTTCAGGCACGTCTGCGCGACGTTCACATGACAGAGCACTTGATCCACCATCGGCCGGATCTCGCAGGAAGCCAGGATGTTTTCCAGGCCATCCCACAGGAAATTGGAAAGACCGATCGCTTTCAACTTACCGGCTTTATATGCGTCTTCCAGTGCGCGTTATGCTTCCCGGTTCTCCACAAAATACCGGTTTTCCTCTTCTCGAAATTCTTTCCATGGCGGCGGCGAATGAATGATGACAAGATCGATATAGTCCGTGTCGAGTTTCCGAAGCGATTTGTCGATGGAGGCCGCAGCGCTTTCGTACATCTTATATTTCGCGCACACTTTCGTTGTTACAAAAATCTTCTCCCGTGAGATGCCGCAGCACTTTCAGGCCGAGACCGACGCCGTCTTCGTTTTCATAGGCCTGCGCGGTGTCGATATGCCGGTATCCGAGACGAATGGCCGCCTCGACTGCTTTGTCTGTTTCATCATTATTCAAAAGTTTCCCCGTTTTGTTTATAAAGGATCACAAACTTCTCATCGGCGGCCAGTAGATAAGATCGCCGACCTCGCAGTCATCCGATCTTGTCTCTCCCACCGGAAGGGTATCCGCCTCATAGTGATAACACATTTTTCTTCCACACAGATCCGCCATGGAAAGCGTCATGGGCATCTGCCGCAACAAAGCCGTTGCCGTTTCGTTGTTTTCCATTGTGGCAATCAGGAGGTAAATCGTGTGTTTTTCCAGTTTTTCAGCTGCTAGGAGCCTTGTGTGGAGCGTCTCATGTGCGCTCCGGAATATCAGGGATTCTTTGACAAAACGCTCCGGGTCACGTTCATGCGGCACAATCGCGCCAGGCACGATCCATATGCGCGTCTTTCCAAGGAAGAGCAGAACATTGTAAACATCTTTCTGGCGGAAAGCTCCCACAATATGTACAGGCAGTGGGGTGCCAATGGGAAAAATCCCTTTTGAAAGGATCATAGAACTGGCAGGGAAATTGTTCCCCCACGAAATCAAGGATCTGGCAAGGTATAGCAAGCTGTCGCGGAAAATTTTCCGGTAGCGTCGGATGAACCCCACAGGCAGCGCATCCGCAGCAGCCTGGGCGTTATCCCGCCGGATCAGCTGATAAAAAAGGGAAACGGCGTGACAGAAGTCACGCCGTTTCCCTTTTAAAAAAAGATTTTTCAATCCTACTGTTTGATGGCCGCTCGGCATTCTCCAACGGATGCTTTTGGGCCCTTATTTTGAGAAGGAATGCTTTCGTTTTCAGCCCCATGCCCAAGGCGGGAGGAGAGTCACTTCAAGCTCTCGTCATAGATGGCACGGCTGCCGCCGATGAACTTGGGGCGCACCCGGGCCGCCAACAAAATGGCGTTGCCGATGTGGTTTTGCTCCAGCCGTACCGGAACGGCCACGCGTTTGAGGTGCATCCCAATGAGGGTGCCGCCCACGTCCAGTCCCGCATCGGCCTTCACTTCCTCCAGCGCCACAGGGTGCCGGAAGGTGTGGTAGGCGGCGGTGGCAAAGGAGCTGCCCGCCTTGGGCTGCGGCACAACGTTGACGATCTCGTAGCCGGGGACGGCTTCCGCCTCCACGATGATGGCCCGGTTGAGATGCTCGCAGCACTGGGCGGCGATGTAAACGCCCGCGGGGCCAAAGACGCTGTGCAGTCCGTCGAAAATAGCCTGCCCCACTTCGGGGGTGGAGTAGCTGCCCACTTTGTGGCCCACCACTTCACTGGTGCTGCATCCCACCACCACGATCTGCCCCTTACGCAGCTTGGCGGCATCTATCAGCTGCGCCGCCGCATTGGCCGCTTCTTTTTTTATCTCGTCCAGAAGTCCCGTCTGTTCCACCTCATGAACTTGTCCTTCCATGATAAATGCCTCCGTTAAATCAATTTTTTATCCAATTCCGTTTTTCTCAAAATGCCCATCAAAATGACGGATGCCACCATGCCCGCAGCGCCCTGCACCAAATTGCCGGGAATGCTGGCCGCCGCGCCGATGCCCTTGCCTAGCAAAAGCATGGCGTACAGGAAGTAACCGCCTACCATGACAAATTCCGCCGCAAAGGAGCTGACCACCATGGCCGACGTTTTCTTGCGCGTCATCTTGCGGAAGATCAGGGCGGCCACCAGCGCCATCAGCGCCTTAATGACCAGTGTACCCGGTGCGTAGTGCGCGTAACCAGCCAGCAGGTCTGCCAGCATGGAACCGATGCCTGCCGCGGCCGCACCGTACCAGGGGCCCAGCAGCCAGGCGGCCAGCAGCACAAAGCAGTCACCCAGATTCACAAATCCGTTGGCGGGGGAGGGGATCTGAATGACCATGGTGGCCACGCAGCACAGCGCCGCCAGCAGCGCGGCCAAAACCAGTTTCTTCGTCTTTTGATCGCTCATGATGAAAAACTCCTTGTCAAAGATTCTACCTTGTATTATACTGAGAGCTGGTATTATTAAAATACCCATAATGATATTATTCTTTAATACCAGATGGAGGAGCCTATGCTGACCTATGCCTTTGAGAAAACGATGGGGGAGAGTCTGTATGAACAGCTTTACCGCCACATCAAAGAAGAGATCCTGGCGGGGCACCTGGCGTCGGGGGAGAAGCTGCCCTCCAAGCGGACGCTGGCCCAGCATTTGAAGATCAGCGTCATCACGGTGAAAAACGCCTATGAACAGCTGATGGCGGAGGGGTATATCTATGCGCAGGAGAAAAAAGGATATTATGTCAACTATGTGGAGGGCTTGCCGGGAAATAAGCTGCCGCCTCCGCCGGAGGAGCCCGTCAAGCCCTTGTCCCACCGGGCGTATTTTATGGATTTTGTGACAAATTCCATCTCGGCGGAGGACTTTCCCTTTACGGTGTGGTCACGGATGATGCGAGAGACGATTTCGGAAGAGGACAAGAAGCTCCTCGCCCCCATGGCCTACAACGGCGCGCCGGAGTTGCGGGGGGCCATTGCCCGGTATCTTTATCAGTTCCGTGGGATGCGGGTGGACCCGGAGCAGATCGTGGTGGGCGCCGGGACGGAGTTCCTCTACAATTTAATTATACAGCTGTTGGGCCGGGACAAGTGTTATGCGGTGGAGGACCCCGGCTACGGTAAGATCGGCAAAATTTACGAAAGCAATCAGGTGGCGCTGCGGCGGGTGGGGCTGGACAAAAACGGTCTTTCGGTGCAGGAACTGCGCCGGTGCGGGGCGGACGTGGTGCATATTTCGCCCTCCCACCATTATCCCACCGGCATCGTCATGCCCATCGGCCGGCGGCAGGAACTGCTGCGCTGGGCGGGACAGGAACGCTACATTCTGGAAGACGACTATGACAGCGAGTTTCGGTTTGTGGGCCGTCCCATTCAGACGCTGTTTTCCATTGATGAAAACCGGCGGGTAATTTATCTGAATACCTTTTCCAAGACCATCGCGCCTTCTATTCGTATCAGTTATATGATCCTGCCGCCGCCGCTGCTGCTGGCCTACCGGGAGAAACTGCGGTTTTACGCCTGCACAGTGCCCAGCTTTGAGCAGTACACGCTGGCGCGGTTCATGGACCGGGGCAGCTATGAAATGCACATCAACCGCATGAAAAACAGGTATCATCAAAAGCGGGACGCGGTGATCGCGGACATCCGGCGCAGCGCTTTTGCTGGGCATGTGCAGATATTAGAGGAGGACGCGGGCCTTCATTTTCTGATGCGCATCGATACAGAGTTGCCGGATGGAGAACTGCGCCGCCGTGCGGCCGCACAGGGGGTGCGTCTGGCGCTTTTGTCGGATTATTACAGCCGTCCGGAGACGGCGCGGCCTCATGTGATGGTGGTGAATTATTCGGGCATCGACCTTGACCGGCTGCCCGAGGCGCTGCGCCGTCTGGCATCGGCGTTTGAGATGGAAGAAGGAGGAACAAGCCATGTATGATGAACTCACAAGAGAGGACATAGCCAAAATGCAGGAGGAGATCCGCCACCGGGTACAGGATCTACGCCCCAAGCTCATAGAGGACGTAAAGGTAGCTCGTGCCTTTGGCGATCTAAGCGAAAATTTTGAGTATAAGTGCGCCAAGCAGGAGAAAAACCGCAACGACGCCCGCATCCGGTATCTGGAGCGCATGGTGAAAACAGCCCATGTGGTGGAGGATAAGTCGGCGGCGGACGAGGTGGGGCTTTTTGATCTGGTGGAAATTCTGATGGAGCAAAACGGAAAGACCCGGAACATCCGCATTGTCACCACGCTGCGGCAAAACGCGCTCCAGGGCAGCATCAGTAAGGAATCACCCGTGGGCCAGGCGGTGCTGGGACACAAAGCGGGAGAACGAGTGTATGTGGACATGGGCCAGGGGAAGGGATATTATCTGACGATCTTATCCATTGAAAAAGGCACCGACGACGGCAGCCTGCCCATCAGCAGATTTTGAGACTGCGGCGCCTGCGCCTTTGCAAAACCGGGACACAGAGACCAGCGGATGACATCCGCCCCTACATGTAAAGGAGATCCACCGAAAAGTGGACCTCCTTTACTGCTATTGCCATATTTTAAATAACACCGCTATTTTCTTTCCCGCTTTCAAACAGTGTCCACGGCAGGATCTCCGGCGGCGGGGCCGAAAAATCCATGGCTTCTCCGGTTTCGGGGTGGAGAAATTGCAGGCGGTGTGACCACAGGGCAATGGGATAGTCCGCCTCTGTACCGTACTTTCTGTCGCCGCAGAGGGGAAGCCCCCGGGAGGCAAACTGCACCCGAATCTGGTGGGTGCGTCCTGTTTCCAGCGCCACCTGTACAAGCGACAGCCCCTCCCGGCTCTCCAGCACACGATAGCGCAAAACGGCTTCCTGCACGCCCTTTCCGCTCTCCGTAACAACCTCTGTCATACGACGGACACCGTCACGGCGCAGCAGATCGGTGCAGGTGCCTTCCTTTTCCGCGGGAATACCGGCAAGCACGGCCCGGTATTCCTTATGAAAGCTGTGCTCCCGCATCTGCCCGGAGAGCAGCGACGCGGCCTTGACGGAGCGGGCAAAGACCATGACGCCGCTGACCGTCTGATCCAGCCGGTGAACAGTGCGGATGCAGGGGGTTCCCAGCTCCCGGCGCAGCAGCTCCGGCATACCGCCCGGCTCGTCGGTGGATACCACGCCCGATGGCTTGATGCACACCACAATGCGCTTGTCCGCGTACAGGATCTCCATGGCCGCTCCTCCTTTTTTGATGGTGCCTTTCATTGTAGCCATCCGCTGTCCCTTTGTCAAATACAGATCGTTTCTTTTTGTGCGTCCATACAAAAAAAGAAGAAAAAATTTCAAAAAATGCTTGCAATACGCACAAGTTGCTTTTATACTAAATTCAAGACATGAATTACTACTCATGAGATTGGCGGAAGAGGAAACTGTATGAGAAAAAGACTGACGGAAGAACAGCTGGCGGAATTGCTGGAATGCGGGATCACGGCCTTTGCGAAAAAGGGGCTGGACCGGGCCAACATCAATGAGATCGCCCGGGAGTCGCAGGTCAGTGTTGGCGTGATCTACAAGTATTATACGGATAAGAACGGCTTTTTTCTGGCCTGCCTGCGCCGGGCGCTGGATGTGCTCAAGGGGGAGATCGAGAGCGCGCTGGCAGGGGAGTGCGACATGAAGCAGCGGGTGGAGCGGCTGATCCGGGCCATTCAGCGCTGCGCCAAAGAACATCCTTATTATAATGTGATGTATAATGAGATCACCGCCGGTGCCAGCAGCGCGTATGCCGCGCAGCTGGCCGCGGAGATCGAGGGCATCTCCGCCCGCGCCTACACGGCGTTGATCTCGGAGGCGGCGGCCCGGGGCGAGATCCGGATCGACGTGGACGCGCGCCTGCTGGCCTTCTTTTTTGATAATTTGCTGTTGATGCTGCAATTTTCATACAGCTGCGACTACTACCGCTCTCGTTTTCAGGAATACTGCGGCGACGCGGCGGCGGACGAGGCGTATCTGGCGCGGCAGATGACAGTGTTTATTCAATCCGCCTTCGGGCCAAAAAAGGAGGAAGGGTCATGACCTATGTACTGGCCTACGACATCGGCACCACCGGCGTGAAGACGTGCCTCTTTTCTGTGGATGGCAGCATTCGACTGGTGGCAGACACCCAGCAAGGGTATGGGCTTTACATCCTGGACAACGGCGGCGCAGAGCAGGACGCCGACGAATGGTGGGACGCCATATGCGTGAGTACACGGCAGCTGTTTGAAAAGACGGAGGTGCGACCAGGGCAGGTGTCCGCGGTTTCCTTTTGTTCCCAGATGCAAGGACTGGTGCTGGTGGACAAAGAGAACCGCGCGGTGCGCCGCCCCATGAGCTACATGGACCAGCGGGCCACCCGGGAGATCAAGAAGGGAATGGCCTACGGCGTGCAGATTGCGGGGGCCAACGTGTTGAATCTGGCCAGGAGCCTTGCCATCACCGGTGCGGTGTCCTCCAGTGTGAAAGACCCCATCTGGAAGTACAAGTGGGTGGAGGCCAACGAACCGGAGGTCTTTGCCAGGGTCTACAAGTGGCTGGACGTGAAGGAATACATCCTCTGCCGCTGTACGGGGGAGTTTGTGATGACGGAGGATTCGGCCTACTCCACATTCCTGTACGACTCCCGGCCAGGAAAGGGAACATGGAGCCAGGAACTTTGCAAGATGTGCGGTGTAAAGCCGGAACACCTGCCACATATTATCCGCTGCACCGACCGAGCGGGCGGCCTGACGGCGAGAGCCGCGTCGGATCTGGGCCTGACGGAGGGCACGCCGGTGTTCGGCGGCGGCGGCGACGCCACCCTCATCGGCATCGGCGCGGGCTGTGTGCATCTGGGCGATACACATATCTACTGCGGCACCTCCGGGTGGGTCTCCACCGTCGTGGATAAGCGTCTGGTGGATGTGAATTCCATGATCGGCTCTATTGTCGGGGCGCAGCCGGGGTATTATAATTACTTTGCGGAGATGGAAACGGCGGGCAAGTGCCTGGAGTGGGTGAAGGACCATCTGGCACTGGACGAGATCGGTGTGTATCTGGAAAAGAAGAAGATCACCGAAGGCCTGGAGGCCACTTATACCAGCCTGTACGACTATCTGACCCAAACGGTGCAAAAGGCGCCTGCCGGTGCCGGCGGCGTGCTGTTTGCCCCGTGGCTCCACGGCAACCGCTGTCCCTTTGAAGCGCCGGACGCCGGCGGTATGTTCTTCAACATCCGTCTGGAAACCGGCAAAACGGAGATGATCCGGGCGGTGCTGGAGGGGGTCTGCTACCATCTGCGGTGGATGCTGGAGTGCCAGGACAAGAAGATACATACCTCTCCCGCGCTGCGGTTTGTGGGCGGCGGCGCGCTGTCGCCTGTGACCTGCCAGATTTTGGCGGACATCACCGGGCGAAGGGTGGAGACCGTGGATTCGCCCCAGAACGTCGGCTCCGTGGGGGCTGCGGCGGTGATGGGCGTCGGCCTGGGGCTGATGAAGGACCTGTCGGAGGCGGGGCGGTTCATCCCTGTAACGGCGGCCTATGAGCCAAAAGCCGGATACAAGGCCGTGTACGACCGCCAGTTTGAGGCGTTCAAAATGCTATACAAAGCCAACAGCAAGTGCTTTACCTTGCTCAATCACATACACGCATCTTAAAAGGAGGCAGACTTTATGACAACACCTTATCGCTATGTGGACGCGGCGGCCGTGACGCAGAAGCTGGACGCCCTGATCCAAAAGCCCATTTACAGCATCAGCAAGGATGCCCTGCGGAATTACGAGGAAAAGTATTTCGGGGAAAAGTGCCGTGCCTCTCACGACATGATCCTCAAGGCGCAGTCCGCCATTCCCGGCGGCGTGCAGCACAATCTGGCGTTCAACTATCCCTTCCCGCTGGTGTTCACCAAGGCAGAGGGCAATCGTCTCTATGACATCGACGGCAACGAGTATCTGGACTTTTTGCAGGCGGGCGGCCCCACGGTGCTGGGCTCCAATCCGCCGGAGGTGCGGGAAAAGGTCATCGAGCTGCTCAACACCTGCGGCCCGTCCACCGGCCTTTTCCATGAGTACGAGTACCTCATTGCCAAAAAGATCATTGACAGCGTTCCCTCCGTGGAGCGGGTGCGGATGTTCGGCAGCGGCACGGAGGCCTGCATGGGCGCCATTCGTGTGGCCCGTCTGGCCACCAAGAAGAAGAACATCGTGAAAATGGGCGGCGCCTACCACGGCTGGAGTGACCAGCTGGCCTACGGCATCCGCATCCCCGGCACCAAGGGCTTGCAGTCCCAGGGCGTGCCCGGCTTTGTCTTTGAACACACACAGGAGTTTTTCCCCAACGACCTCAATGATCTGGAGCGGGTTCTGAAGCGCAATCAGTTCAGTGGCGGCACCGCAGCGGTGCTGCTGGAGCCCATCGGGCCGGAGAGTGGCACACGCCCTGTGGATTTCCAATTCCCGGCGGGTGTCAGGGCGCTTTGCGACAAGTACGGCGCGCTTTTGATCTTCGACGAGGTGGTGACGGGCTTCCGTCTGGGCATGGGCGGCGCACAGATGTACTTTGGCGTCACCCCCGACCTGACGGCCTTCGGCAAGATCGTGGCCGGCGGCTACCCCGGCGCCGGCGCGCTGGGCGGCAAGAAGGAGTACATGAAGTATCTGGGCGCCGGCCTAGATGAACACGGCGGCAAGAAGGCGCTGGTGGGCGGCACCATGACGGCAACGCCCCTGTCCTGCTGCGCCGGGTATTACACCCTTTGCGAGATCGAGCGCACCCGTGCCTGGGAGAAGGCGGCCCAAATGGGCAACCGGCTGACGGACGGCCTCAACGCGCTCATCGACCGCAGAGGCCTGCCGTTCGTGGCCTATAACGTGGGCTCCATCTGCCATCTGGATACGGTGGGCACCATGCATTTTGCCATCCGCTGGAGCAAGCCCTGGGAGATCCCCCATGTTCTGAAGGAGACCTCCCGCCGGAAATCGGAGATGCAGCACATCGGCGCGGCCTACATGGCCGAGGGGCTGGTGACGCTGGCGGGCAACCGGATGTATACCAGCGCCGCCTATACGGAAGAGGACATCGACCGGGCGGTGGCGGCTTTCGAGCGAGCCTTTGAGCACATTGAGGTAGTGGAATGACCGAGATGTGGGAAGCGCGGCGTCTGGTGGCGGAGGGCGGCAGACGGCTGCTGACCGAAGGACTCACGGCCCGCACCTGGGGCAACATCAGTGCCCGGGCGGGGGAGAACCGCATGGCCATCACCCCCAGCGGCCTGAGCTATGAGACCATGACCCCGGAGGACATCGTCTGCGTGGACATGGCCACCGGCGCCTGGGAAGGCGGGCACAAGCCGTCTTCGGAAAAGGGCATCCATCTGGCGGCCTATCAGGTGTTTCCCCAGGCGGGTTTTGTCCTGCACACACACCAGACCTACGCCTCTGCGCTTGGTCTTGCGGGCTTTGACCGCCTGCCGATAACGGAGGCGGAGCACGCGGCGCTGGGCGGCATCGCCCTGGCCGAGTATGCCCTGCCGGGGACGAAGAAGCTGGCCGCCCATGTGACGGACGCCTTTCTGGCAGGGGCGCGGGTGGTGCTTCTGGCCCGGCACGGGGCGGTGATCGTGGGCAGGGACGCCGACGAGGCCTTTGCCCGGGCGCGGCTTTTGGAGCAGATCTGCCGCCGGGCCTGCCGTGGCCAGTGCGATGTTTTTACAGTGGATCAGGATCTGACGGAGCGGTGCGTTGCCGCCGCTTCGTGGAAATTCGGCAGTGTGCGGGCGTGTGCCACCCCGGCGACGCTGTGTTGCGCGGCGGAGAAACAGAAAGTATATGCCCAGCTGGACGATATGGCCCAGATCATCGGGCCGGTGATCCCTGCGGCGGAGCCGGAAGAGACCACTCTTCTCCGGGCGCTTGAAAAGACGGACGTGGTGCTGGTGAAGGGCGTGGGCGCTCTTTGCCGAGCCAGGACGGCGGCGGACTGTCAGGCGCAGTGCCTGCTGGCGGATAAGGCGTGCGTGGCGTGGCTGCACACACGGGCGCTGGGCGTCAAGAACCGTCTGCCGCTGGCGGACGCGTATCTGATGCGGGGCGTGTATCTGCAAAAATACGCCAAACAGATGGGAGAGAAATGACAGTGGAGAAAAGAGAACATAAGGAACTGTGGCGCACGGTGAAATTCGTGCTGTTTTCCATCAGCGCGGGCGCCATTGAAATGGGCAGCTTTGCCCTCTTGTATAACGCCATGCACGTCACCTACTGGATCAGCTATCTGGTGGCGCTGGTGCTGTCGGTGCTGTGGAATTTTACCATCAACCGGCGGTTTACGTTCAAGTCCACGGCCAATGTGCCGGTGGCCATGCTGAAGGTGTTCGGCTACTACTGCGTGTTCACCCCTCTCAGCACGCTGGGGGGCAAATTCCTGGAGGGCACGCTGGGCTGGAACGGCGACTGGGTGACGGTGATCAATATGATCCTCAACCTCATTACGGAGTATCTTTTTGACCGCTATGTGGTCTACAAGAACTCCATGGACACCAACGATCTGGCGCAGAAGGAGAGCGTCTCCGGCGAATAAGAAAGCAAATCAGAAACGGAAATACCCGCGCGGGGCACACGGCTCCGCACGGGTATTTTTCTGCCCTGCGCTGGTGGCGCCGGGACGGGAAGTGGCATTAAGGTAGACATTGTTTGAGAGGAGGTCATTCGATCAATGTCAGAATGCACAAACTGCAAGCAGACGCCCGCCGCTGGCCGGCAGGTAGTGATACTACCTATCCCGCGGTGGGTTATCAATCTTTGTCAGTATGCATCCACATTACCGTGACGCCCCATGCCAACACTTTGGGCACATCCACTACCTGCTGCGGAGATCCCGTTGCCGACGGTGGTAATACGCCCTGTGCCGGCAAAAAGGGCGGCAGCTGCACTTTAACTATCTCCCAGAAGATTTGTGTGGAGGTACCTGCGAAGTTCAGCGCTGCCGGGCGACACCTATGTGGACTGCCTGGAATCTTCCGGCGAGGATATCTGCAAGGACTGCGGCGAACCGGAGGCGTAAGCCATGCACGACACCGTTTATCATACGCTGGGGGAAGACTGGCCGGGCTGCGGAAAGCCTGACAGCTGCCGCAAGGTGGGATATGAGTACGCCGATATCAGTATTCCTGTGGAGGTGCGGCCCAACGCTGTGGTGGGCCCCATCGAGACCGAGTGCTGCGGCGAGCCGCCCATCGTCTACGCCCCCGATGACTGTGGGGAAGGCTGCCGGACCATCATTACCCAGCGCGTCAGGATCAAGATCCCGGTGAAGTGCGGCGTTTAGACCATTCCCGGTTACTGCTATGTGATGTGCGCTCCCGACGGCGCGCCGCCCTGCGGCCAGCCACCCTGTGGCCAGTCACCCTGCGGCCAGCCACCCTGCGGCCAGTCACCCTGCGGGCAGCTGTCCTGTGGCCAGCTGCGATAACCGTTCCCTTTCCTTTTGAAGGCCCGCCGCAAAAGCGGCGGGCCTTTTTAATGGATGAAAACGTCTGACGCCGCAAAAAAAGTAGCCCTCAGCTTCGCTTGTAGCCGGAGAGTTCCTCCAGCGTCATGCCGTAATCACTTTTCAAAACGGTCTGAAAGTGCTCTGGGTCCATAAAATCCCTGTATTGCACCACAAATTTCCGCATGGCGCAGGTGGGATCACGCGTCATCCGCCCAAAGACGGCAAGACCCGTCAAAAGCGCGATCACGCCCACCACGGGGCCGATGGGCGCCGTGCGGAACGCCAGATAAACGGAAAGCGCCGTGGAAACGAGAAAGAGGATCGCCATGGGCAGCCACCTGCCGATGAGAAGATGGCGGTGATCGTCAAGCGTATAGACGCCATTATCAGCCATTTTCCGGGAAAAGGGCTGATAGAAGGTGATCGTCTCCACGGCTTTGATGAGACAGTTGGCCGTGCCGTAGTACACCAGCAGGCAAAGCGCCGTGACGCGGGCCATGAGAAGAAATGTACTCATGCTACGTCCTCCGCCTGACGCCAACGGCCTGCATTCCCTGCTCCCGATGGCGCTGCCAGACCGTGTCCCGGGGGTAGGCCACCGCGCCGTGGTCATCCCAGGGGTCGTTGAAGAAATAATGCCCTTTGTCATAGCCCGTTAAAAGCAGGCAGTGTTCGTTGGACACCCACATAAACGGTTTGCCGGAGGGAATGAGCCGGTACCAGGGTCCGTTGACCGTGGGCTTCATGTCGATGCTGGCCCAGAGGGGGACAGGCATCCCCCGATCGATGTACCGGCGGCACAGGATCTCGATTTCCGTGCCGGTCTCGTCGGTCACATCGAAGTCGCCGCCCAGCGTCCGGCGCAGTGCTCTGACCAACACGGGGGCATAGCAGCCAAGAGCGTCGGCACTGCGGGGATTGCCCACAAAGGCCTCGTGAGGATCAACGCCCCACTGTTCGCCGTTTCGCTTTTCATAAGGCCCCTGCTCCAGATATTGATCCAGAAAGGTGTCGATGGTGACGGGATTGCCCAGATAGTGCAGCAGCATCACTGCCGTGACGCTTTCACAGCCGGTGGGCGCCAGCTTGCTTTGGTCCAGATAAGGAACGTCCAGTCGCATGGAAAACCCTCCTTGTTGAAGTAGGTAATGATTTAAGTCCGGGCCTGCCTGCGGGCCGAGGCACGGCAGAGGAAGAAAATTTCGCCCAGCACCAGCACAACGCCCACCAGGAGCGGCAGCCACGGCGAGCGCAGCAGTCCCGCCAGAAGGAAGCACACCACGCAGTCGGCGGCCACGGTCAGACCGTATTGCAGCTGCGTCCGCACATGGTTCATGTGGCTGCATTGGGCGCCGGTGGAGCTCATGATGGTGGTGTCGGAGATGGGGGAGCAATGGTCGCCGAAGATGCTGCCGGCGCAGATGGCGGAGATGACGATGACCAGCAGACTGTTGCCGGTGCCGTTATAGGAGAAGATGGGCACCACCACGGGAATGAGAATGCCCATGGTGCCCCAGCTGGTGCCTGTGGAAAAGCCCAGTACACCGGCCACCAAAAAGATGATGAGGGGGAAGAGGGTGTTGAGCGTCTCGCTGCCGGAGAAGATGCCCTGCACAAAATCGGCCAGCGCCAGTTGATCCACAAAGCTTTTGAGCCCCCACGCAAAGGTTAGCACCAGCAGCGCAGGGATCATCAGCTTGAAGCCCGCCACGATGCAGTCCATAAAGCCCTTGAAATCCACGATCCGCCGGGGAATAAACATCAGCGCCATCAGCACGATGGTCAACATACAGCCGAACATCAGCGCCATGGGAGCATCGGTGGCGGCAAACATATTTTTCAGCGTCATGGGCGTGCCGCTTTCCCCACAGGCCCGGCGTCCGAAGATCACCATGCCCCAGACGACGGTGGCGATGAGAAAAAGCGTGGGGATCAGCAGATCGGCCACGGTGCCTTTTTTCTCACCGGCGGACACTTCCGCCGCCTCCGGGTATTCGTTGCCGGTGGTGAAAAGATCGCCCCGGGCGGCGTTTAGCTCGTGCTGACGCATCTGGCCAAAGTCAAGCCCCGTGAGAGAGGTGCCGAACACCATCACCAGCGTCAAAAGCGCGTAAAAGTTGTAGGGGATGGCCTGCACAAAGACGGTGAAGCCGTTGACAGAGCCGGTGTACTCGGCGGGGATGTAGGAGGCCACCGCGGCGGCCCAGGAGCTGATGGGCGCCAAAATGCATATGGGCGCGGCGGTGGCGTCGATGAGGTAGGCCAGCTTGGCCCGGGAAACCCTGTACTTGTCGGTAATGGGCATCATGATGGTGCCCACGGTGAGACAGTTGAAATAATCGTCCAGAAAAATGAGACAACCCAGAGCAGAGGTCATCACCAGCGCGCCCCGGCGTGATTTGATCCATTTTCCCGCCCAAGCGCCGTAGGCCCGGGAGCCGCCCGAGCGGGAGAAAAGAATGACGATGACGCCCAAAAGCACGTCGAAGAAGATGATCTTCAGATTCAGATTGTTCATCAGTGTGTTGAAAAGGGACTCAAAGACCGCCAGCGGGGCAAAGTTGTTCAGCAGCATCGCCCCCACCAGACAACCCGCAAACAGCGACGAGTAGACTTCTTTTGTCACAAAGGCCAGTACGATGGCCACAAGAGGGGGCAGAATGGCCCAGCCGGTGCCGGCAAAAACGGAGCCGTCCGCACCGGTGCCGCCCGCTCCATAAGCAACGATACCAAAGCCCGTCACAAAAAGCAAGGTCAGCACGGTGACAAGGCACGTTCGCCCAAAAGAACTTTTTTTCATGTGTTACCTCCCGCGTCAGTAAGAATAGCGCCTGTTGCTTCCCCTTGATTCTATGAAGCGACGGACGCCGGCAGACGCGGGAAAAAGTGGGATATGCCCGCCCGGCCCATGCGAAACGCTCCAATATTCCGCTGTGCTGACAGTGCTCCCCTATGCCGCCTTAGGCCGCCAGCGGTTTTGCCCCCACCAAACACGGAGCGGCAGCGGGCGGCTTTTTTGCGTGGAGATGGGGGCAGATTCCATAAAAAGATCTTTTCTCTTTTACTCCTTTCTTGTTCAGATGTACGAAAGTTTATCAATTTAGCGAACTAATGCATTGACACGATGAAGATTGTGGAGTAAGATATCTCCAACAACAAAAAAGCGCCGCTGTGTGTGCGGCGCGGGTTCAGGAGGAACAGAAAATGAAAAAATGGATCGCTTGTCTGCTGTCGCTTCTGATGGCGCTGTCCCTGGCGGCTTGCGGCGCGTCCGGCGGTAATACGACAGCCGGGGCCGGGCAAAACCGTCTGGAGAAGATCAAGGCTCAGGGTTACATCGAGGTCGCCACCGAGCCGTATTTCGCACCCTATGAGTTTATCGACTCTTCCAAGTCGGGGCAGGAGCAGTATGTGGGCGTGGACATTGAGTTGGCCAAGGCCATTGCCCGGGATCTGGGTGTGGAAGTGAGAATTGTGCCGCTGGAGTTCTCGGCAGTGCTGGCGGGCATTGCCAGCGGCAAGTATGACCTGGCCATTTCGGCCATTGCCTATTCCCCGTTGCGGGCGGAGACCATTGGGATGTCCAAGGGCTATTCCTTTGTGGCAGGCGGCGGCTACGGTCTGCTGGTGCGGACGGCGGATCTGGACAAATACACCGGTATGGACTCCCTTTCCAACGCCGTGGTGGTGACCCAGAGCGGCTCCGTGCAGGAGACGCTGGTGAATGACCAGGTGCCCAAGTACAAGGAGTTCAAACGTGTGTCCTCCATGACGGACGGCATGCTGATGGTGGGGGAGAACAAAGCGGACGTGTGCGTGTGCGAGATCTCCAACGGCCAGCTTTACGCCGACGCCAACCCCGGGTACAGTCTGAGCATCGTGCCCAACCTCCTTTTCACGGTGGACGAATTCATGGAAGGCACCCGCGTGGCCATGCCCAAGGGGGAAACGGAGCTGACGGACGCGGTGAACGACGCCATCGACCGTCTGACGGCTGCCGGTCAGATCGACCAGTGGTACACGCAGTACGCGGCGTATGCCAAAACCATGGGCATCCAGTAACACCAAGAGCGCATAAAACGCGCGTAAACAAGAGAGCATAGGAGAACGGTCATGGAAACAATGGTCAAACTGTGGAGCCGGTATTCCTCCACGTTTTTACAAGGGCTGGGCGGGACGCTGTGGCTGGCGGCCGTCACGGTGGCAGGGGGCACGCTGCTGGGTCTTCTGGTGGCGCTGCTGCGGATGAACCGGATAAAAGGCCTGCGGGCGGCAGCCTCGGTCTATGTAGAAATTTTGCGGGGTACGCCTATTTTATTGCAGCTCTACTTTTTCTGGCTGGTGCTGCCGAAGATCTTGGCCATTGAGATGTCGGACACGGCCTGCATTGTGGTGGCGCTGATCGTGAACAGCTCTTCTTATGTGTGTGAGATCGTCCGCGCCGGCATTGACGCGGTGGACAAAGGGCAGTGGGAAGCGGCCCGGAGCCTGGGCCTCAGCCGCATCCACATGATGCGGCGTGTGATATTGCCACAGGCGGTGCGTAACATCCTGCCGGCGCTGGTGAACGAGTTTATTGTCATGATCAAGGAAACGTCCCTTGCCTCTGTGTTCTTTGTGGGTGAGCTGATGACGTCTTACCGGACGGTGTCGGCCAGTACATTTATCCAGATTCCCACGCTGACCATTGTGGGCCTTATTTATCTGGTGGTGAACTTTACGCTGTCTCAGGCGGCAAAATTCTTTGAGAGGAGGCTCAAAGCCAGTGACTGATACGATTTTACGCACGGAGGATCTGTGCAAGAGTTTTGGCACGCTGCAAGTGCTCAAGGGCGTCACCACCTCGGTGCGCCGGGGAGAAGTGGTGTCGGTGATCGGCCCCTCCGGCAGCGGCAAAAGCACCTTTTTGCGGTGCCTCAACCTGTTGGAGGAGCCCACGGGCGGTCAGGTGTTTTTTGACGGGGAGGACATCACCAACCGGAAGAAGAACATCGGTGAGATCCGCCGCCGCATGGGGATGGTGTTCCAGAGCTTTAACGTGTTTCCCAATATGACGGTGCTGGACAATATCACCCTGACGCCCATTCTGGAGAAAAAGACGCCCAAGGATCAGGCCGCAGCGGAGGCGGAGGCGCTGCTGGAGCGGGTGGGCCTGCTGGATAAGAAGGACGAGTATCCCCGGAAGCTCTCCGGCGGGCAGAAGCAGCGTCTGGCCATCGTTCGGGCGCTGGCCATGCAGCCGGAGGTGATGCTCTTTGACGAGCCCACCTCGGCGCTGGACCCGGAGATGGTGAAAGAAGTGCTGGCGGTGATCAGTGATCTGGCCCGCAGAGGCATGACCATTTTGAATGTGACCCATGAGATGGCCTTTGCCCGGCAGGTGTCCGACCGGGTGCTGTTTATGGACCAGGGCGTGATCCAGGAGGACGCCGACCCGGACGAGCTGTTTACCTGCCCCCGGAATCCTCGCACCGCTCAGTTTTTGAGCAAGGTGCTCTAAGCGTGTGAAAGGAGAAACGCCATGACGGAGCTGTCATTTGTGAAAGAAGCGGTGGCCGCGAGAAGCGCGCGGACAGAGGCGCTGGCCAAAGAGATCTGGGGCTATGCGGAGCTGGCGTATCAGGAGACGAGATCGGCATCGGCGCTGTGCGCGGCGCTGGAGGAAGAGGGCTTCGCGGTGCAAAAGAGCATCGCCGACATGCCCACCGCCTTTGTGGCCACGTTCCGGGCGGGCAGCGGCAAGCCGGTGATGGGCTTTCTGGGGGAATACGACGCGCTGGACGGCCTAAGCCAGCAGGCCTCCTGCACGGAAAAACGCCCGGTGGCGGCGGATGGCCCCGGCCATGGCTGCGGGCACAATCTGCTGGGGGCGGGCAGCTTCGCGGCGGCCGCCGCGGTGAAGGACTATCTGGTGCAGGAGAAGAAGGACGGCACGGTGCTGTACTTCGGCTGTCCTGCCGAGGAGGGGGCCGGCTCCAAGCAGTTTATTGCCCGGGCAGGTCTTTTCGACAATGTGGATTTTGTCTATACATGGCATCCGGCCACGGTGAACGAGGTGCCCTCCAAGGGGGACGTGGCCATCATGGGCGCCAACTTTATCTTTGACGGCGTGGCGGCCCACGCGGGGGCGTCGCCCCACCTGGGCCGCAGCGCACTGGACGCGGCGGAGCTGATGAACGTGGGGGTGAACTATCTGCGGGAGCATATGCTGCCCGCCGCCCGGGTGCATTACGCCTATTCAGACGCCGGCGGCACGGCGCCCAACGTGGTGCCCGATCACGCGGTCATCAAATATGAGGTGCGGGCGCCCAAGGTGTCTCAGATGCAGGAACTGTTTGCCAGAGTTGTGAATGTGGCCAAGGGCGCGGCGCTGATGACAGAAACCCAGATGCACTATGAGGTCACCATGGCCTTTTCAGACTATCTGCCCAACAAGACGCTGGCGGCGGTGGCACAGCGAGCCTTTGAGGAGTTGGGCGCGCCCGCGTGGACGGAGGAGGACTTTGAGCAGGCCGCCCGCTTTTTGCGGACGTATCCCCGCGATACCCTCAAGTCCATCCGGGAGGAACTGACCGAGTATTATCCGGCGGAGCAGGTGGACGAGGCGCTGAAAAAGCCGTTGGATACGAACGTACATCCTTTCAACGCACTGGAAAAAAGCTATGTCTCGGGCTCCACGGACGTGGGCGACGTGGGCTATGCCGCGCCCACGCTGAGCATCCACGTTGCCACGGCCTGCCTTGGCAACGTGGGCCATAGCTGGCAGAATACCGCCTTTTCCGGCAGTGCCGTCGGGATAAAGGGCATGGAGCGGGCGGCGGAGGTGATGGCGCTGGCGGCCATCTACACCATGGCGTCGCCTGAGGTCATGGCCGCGGCCAAAGCGGAAGTCCTGAAAAAGAACGGCGGCCGGTATGTCTGCCCGCTGCCCGATTACTGCCAGCCGCCTGTGGGCCGGTATTGAGAGCGGTTCCAAAAAGAATAGAGAAAAAAAGCGTGTCATTGGGAATTTCCTTCCCGATGACACGCTTTTTACGCGGCTTTTATGCGGAATGGGGCGCTGCCGTTTATCGCCCGGACGCGGCGGCCTTTTGCAGTTCTTCCAGCAGCTTTTTCTGCGCGGCCAGCTGTTCGGTAAGCTTTTTTTCGTTTTCCAGCACCTTGTCCAGCTTCAAATAGAGATCGTCGATGATCAGCTCGCTTTTCAGATTGATGCGGTAGTCGTTTTCGGCTCTTGCCCGGTCCTTGGCCTCCTGCCGGTTCTGGCTCATCATGATCAGCGGCGCCTGCACGGCGGCGATGCAGGAAAGCAACAGATTCAGCAGGATAAAGGGGTAGGGGTCGAAGGCCTTGAAAGCAAGCAAAATATTTACCACCATCCAAAGCACCATGATCCCCAGAAAGAAGAAGATAAAGGACCAGCTTCCCGCAAAGCGGGCCACGGCGTCCGCGGCGCGCTGGCCGAGGGTGGCGGCATCGCCATCGTTGCTGTTGGAGGCGAGTTTTTCGGCGATGAGCATATGCATCAGTTCTTCGTCGCAAAGCTCCTGATCGCCGGTCTCGATCAACTCACGGATCAGTTCCGAACGCTTTGTCGTTTTTTTCATGTAAAAGCCCCCTGTCTGTTCCATAGTAATGGTTGATTGTAGCACAAAACGGAAAGGGAAGCAAGGGCTATTGCCGTTTGTTGCCCCCTCACGGCGGCGGATTATCGGCCCAGGCTTTCCCGCAAAATGGCGGCGATTTCCGGGCGGGTCAGCACTTTGTAGCCGCCTTCCTTGATGAGTGCGGTTTGGGCAATATCCTCCACCATCGCCTCGGTGACACCCAAAATCCCAACATTAAGCACCACGCCGATCTCACGCATCCAGTCCTCCATGCGGGCAAGGCCCTCGTAAGCCACCTCTTCATCGGTTTTACCCGCGGGATCTACGTTCCACACGGTTTGGGCGTAACGCTTGAACTTGGGCAGGCCGGAGGGGAGAATGTGCCGATAGTAGGGCAGCGCCACGGCAGAGAGCGTCATGCCGTGGGTGGCGTCGGTGTAGGCGCCCACCGCCTGACCGATCATGTGCACTTCCCAGTCGGTGGTTTTCCCCCGGGAGAGCAAGGTGTTCAGCCCCCAGGCGGCGGCCCACATGATGTTGCTGCGTGCCTCGTAGTCCGTGGGGTTTTGCACGGCCACGCGGGCGCTGTGGATCACGGAGCGCAGCAGGCCTTCAGAAAGGTAGTCGGAAACATTGTCGTCTGTGCCGGAAAAATACTGTTCCAGAATGTGCGACATGATGTCAAAAATGCCGGCCGTCATCTGGTATTTTGGCAGTGTCATGGTAAAGACGGGGTTGAGGATGGAAAATTGGGGAAACACCTTCTCGCCGAAGAAATGCCCCAGCTTCCGTTTTTCTTTGGGGTTGGTGATGACGGCGGTGCTGTTCATTTCGGAGCCGGTGCCCACCATGGTCAGCACGCAACCCACGGGGATGACGCGGCAGTCCACCTCATCCCCGCGCAGGTAGTATTTTTCCCAGGGGTCGTCCTCGCACCAGGCGGAAGCGGACAGCGCCTTGGCGTAATCGCACACGGAGCCGCCCCCCAGCGCCAGGATCAGATCCACGTCGTTTTCCCGGGCTAGCCGGCAGCCCTCGTACAGCTTTTCCACCGTGGGGTTGGGCATGACGCCGCCGTCTTCGACGACGGTCTTGCCGCACTGGCGCAAAAGGGCCGTCACCTGGTCGAAAAGCCCGGTGCGCTTGACGGAGCCTCCGCCGTAGGCCAGAAGCACGCGGGGGCCGTATTGAGGCAGCTCCTGCCGCAGGCCGTCCAGAGCGTTTTCACCGAAATGGAGTTTTGTGGGGTTGGCGTAAATAAAGTTGCCTAACATAGATGATCCTCCTGATGGTCTTCCCGGCCAGATACCGGGAAAGCCAGTTTTCCTCCGTGATATCTATGTTAAACCATAAATCATCTGCGAGGTCAAGAGGTTTGCCCGCTGTGACGAAAAAAAAAGAAAAGTCTTGCGGGAAAATTCCCGCAAGACTTTTTGGATAGGGGAGATATATTCTCCCCTCTTGCCGCAATGCTTTCGCTTAAAAGGACGTTACGATCCAGGTTTCGGATGCGTCCACGGCGAGGGTGGGCAGAGTCCCGATGGCGCCGATCACATCGTCTGTTGCCACGATGCTGGTAAGCGGCACATTGCCCGTATTCATGACGACGTATTTGAACTTGATGGTCACGCCGCCGTCCATCAGGCTGCCGGAGCCGCTGTCATAGCCGGGTCCCTGGGGATACGGCACAGCTGGAACGCTGCCGCCGGCAGAATGGATCTGCCCGGCCACATGGATAAAGTTTGCCGGGGACAGGCCGCCGCGGGGAACGATGGCGCCGCCCTGGCGGAACCGAATGCGTCCCTGATAGCCGTTTGCGGGGTTCTCGGCCTCATCTCAGTGCAGGATAAAGACGTTGCCTGTGTCGCCGGTGATATAGATGGGCGCTGCAATGTCGAAGCCGGACATGGTCGGAGTGGAATTATAGGATTTATGGCGCAAGTCCAGTAAAATCAAGGATTCACGGGCAGCCGGACAGCAGTATTTACGTGTTCGCACCAGCGTTGACGCCATATTCTTCCATGCATTTCAAAATTTACTTCGTACATCAATTTGCTTGCACACAAGCTTTTATCGTGACATATTTGCCATGCAGTTCTTATAAAGTTCTCCGGCGCGCTCCCAATTTGCAACATTGAACCAATCATCGATATAGGCTGCCCGCTCATTGTAATGCTTTAAATAATACGCGTGTTCCCAAACATCAATGGCTGTAACAGGACACAAATTTTGCACAATGGGCGTGTCTTGATTTGCCGATGTTACAATTTTAAGTTTACCGCTCTGATCCACGACAAGCCATGCATATCCCGAGCCGAACACAGACAGTGCCTGCTTTTTGAACGTTTCGTAAAACTTACCTACGGACTCGAAATCCTGCACGATTGCATTATAAAGCATCCCGGCCTGCGAACGTGTTTCCGAATTGGACATGCCGTTAAAATAAAAAATGTGATTGTAAACACCGCCGCCGTTATTGATTACGGATTGTCGGATCGCTGTCGGCAGCCTTTCGGTGTTATAGATCAGCTGTTCCAACGACCAGTTTTGAAATTCTGGATAATCTTTCAATGCGCTATTGAGATTGTCCACATAAGTTTGTAGATGTCGGTCGTGGTGTAGATGCATTGTTTGGGTATCGATATACGGCTCGAGGGCGTCGTAAGCATAAGGAAGGGGTGGATTTACAAATGGATAGTGTTCATTCATACAATAGCCTCCTGTTTCATCTTATATATAGTTTATTCATACTTTATTTAAGATGTTAATCCGGTTTTGGTCAAAATGAAACCAATCGGGAGGATGTTCAAATACTTCATGACATGATACGTATATCAGTTTCTTGTTTCCCCAAAAAGTTCTTCCGCTCGCACCGTGGATGTGAGTGTTCTTACAACATTTCTCGTTACACGAGTGAGCATTCGTTAGAAAATCAAATAACAGGAGAAAAACAAAAATTCGCCGTTCCAAAGAACGACGAATTTTTTTGTGTTTTATTACCGAAATCGATATCTTGGTATTTCGGTAATGGATTCGACTCTTATTATCAAAATAATAAGAATCCAGGCATTCAAATGTTTCCTTATATAAAAATAGAAGAATTGGGCATAATCTACATCTCTCTGTCATACTTGCAACGATAATAGACTCCATAGAATTGAACAAACAGATATGCAAAGACTAAAAGTAAAAGTGCAGCCATATCTACACGCATCAGGGCAAAAGATAACATCAACGCGCCAAACACAAAAGTCATCATATCATAAGCCCTTGCTTTCGCGCGGTTTGCTATTGCTATGTTGCGTTCATCGTTTCTATCAACTTCAATCTGTTTTCGTATTTCAGGGCTATTCATAATTGTTTTTCGAGAAAGAATATTCCCCATACCATGACCAAAAATGCCACAGCCTATTCCTACACAAACGTAAGGTAGCGCCTTCAAAATCCCTTGCGGTTCAACAATTGTTTTTACTAAGTATAATCCTGCTACGAGCAGAATTGTGCCTATTGCCGTAGAAATATAATCCATTTTACTGCTTTTCATCAAGATTCCTCCTCATAAATAAATATCTCTTCAATTGACATTCTGAAATAACGCGCGATTTTGAAAGCTAAAGTAATAGAAGGATTATAGCGTCCGTTCTCCAGTGAACCTATGGTTTGCCGCGACACCTCAAGAGCCGATGCCAAATCTTCCTGCTTTATCCCTCGTTGCTTTCGGATTTTTTCTAAACGATTTTTCACCACAATCCTCCTTTTAAATGTAAAGCCAGCTTTCCATATCTTCAGTATAGCATTAATCCGAAAAATGTCAAGCTAGCTTTCCAAAAAAACAGACTTAATTTCACTCTGCCATATTTTTATAATACAATGCGAAGCAATTTTGGCACAATTCTTACCATCTGAATAAAAAAATTCATGTGTCAGTTCGAATCCTGACACATGAATTTTTTATGGCCGGAGTAAAATTATTGGACTTGGAAAAAGTCAGTAATACCAATGGTTTGATGGCAGCAGGCAAGCGGGACTTACAATTGTAATGCCATATAACTGAAAAAGTAAGATGCAAAAAAAAATTCTCAAAATTTCTCCTTCGCATCTATACAGATGGTGCGCTAATTCACATATTTTATACTATTTCAATCCACAGCTTGACGCTGACATCTTAAGAATAGCGCATGACATTCAAGCATTTGGGCGGATTTTGTTAGCTCGCATTAAAATAGTTCAGTATAAAATATCTGAAATAGAAATTATGAACACCTGGCATAAAATATACAACAGCTAAATAATGTCTGCTAGTGGAAGAAGTAATAATTGTGTTAATTCGCGCACCGCCGTATCTCTTTCAAAAGTATTAACAATTTTCATAACAGCATTTTGTGACTAACATTCCTGTCGGTCAAGTTTTTTGGGATCAGGTCAAATGCTACTTTCGAGTGTAATTATAGGACTTCTGATGTTTTTAAAGTTCGCAAACCTGCATTAATACAGACATTGAAAAAGTCCGCCGTTCTTTCGAACGACGGACTTTTTTAATGGTCGGAGTGAAATTATAGGACTTGGAGAAATCCAATAAATATCAATGGTTTATAGGCAATCGGAAAGCAGTATTTACACAAAAAAGCACCTTGGTTATAACGTCCTGTCAATTACCGTCACCTGCGTGAGCAAGGCCCCGTGTGAATGAAACACTCATCTTTTAGGTCACTTTCATCTCACATTTATTCCGCCCACTTTTCCGGATAAAGCATGCCTTCTTGAAATCTCTGAAGGAATAGACCGACATGGTAGCCATCCGCGACGGCATGATGCACTGTTATGGAGAGCGGCATCATTTTTCGGTCGCCTTTGTCAAAGAATCTTCCCGCCTGCAATACCGGAAAATAGTTGTTGCCGCTTCCGTAAGGCACGGGAGTATAGCTCGTAAACTGCGTCCAGGGCAGCATACCGACCATGTAATTGTTATCGGGGAGATCGGTCTTAGCAACTACTCCGTGATTGCCTGCGTATTGCCTTTGATCTTCCATATAATTGCTATAAAAGGTCTCGAAATCGGAGTCGTATTCCGTCCATAGGCTGGACATGGTCTGGTCATCCTCATGGAAGCAGGCATAGGAAGGATGGAGCACTTCATAATATCCCAATTGTTCATTCTGTTCGGCAATGCGGAATTCCTGCTGCCGGGAAATCAGACGCGATGCAAGATACAAATAAACAGGAAAGAATTTTTTACCCGTTTTTTTGACCGTATGATAGGTGTTTGTAATGTCCACATCAACCGTAAGGCTGTACCCGGTGGGAAGCATCTTTGTAAAATAGTAAAAATACGGCGTCCTACTCCAAGTATTCCGATCAATAAAATGAAATTCATGATTCATGATCAAGCTCCATTTCCTGTCGGGTGATCTGTGCTCTCCAATAGCGGGAGCCATCCCGTTCGCGACACAAAAGGCCGTGATCAACGAGTTCCCGCCGAAGGAGGAAGTAATCCCCAAAGGTGTGCCACTGGCTGCAGATACCATTGACTTCCCGTTCAGAATACATGCGACCTAGCACGAATTTTCCGGTGAGGTATTCCAACACGGCTTGCCTCGCTTTCTGTTTTTGCGGCAGCTGCGTGATTTTTCCAGAACTGTCAAGAAACTGTTTGACTTTAATGATCTGTTCCATGAGAGACTCCTTCCTGCTGATGTTTTTCCAACCATATTTCAAGGAGAGTTTTAATATCCTCCGAGAACTCATGTTCTGTTTGGGTTTCCTTCCGCTTCAGTTCCTCAAGAATGGCAAAAGAAAACGATTGTGCTCCATATTCCATCCACTCCGTCTGCATGGCCGGTTCCGGACAGGAATTGGTCGAAACGGAAAAGGCGAACTTGTTTCTCTGCCCCACCAGATTTGTTGTGGATTTCACCCATGCGCGGCCGTTCCCCCTGCACTGGATGCGGTAAATACCGCCGATAGCAACTTTATCTTTATAGGCGTTTTTCAGTTCCTTCCGTTTCACAGAATCCATGGTGTGACACCTCTTTTCATCTTCTTAATATCTTTATAAGACATATAATCCATGTCTGCTGCAGCAGTAATAAAACCTTGTGCTGTATTTGTGTAGTAGCGGGTCTATTTTGGGCATCCTTACGGAAGCTTCCTGTTCTGGGTAGAGTTTTACCAACAGGAGCTTCTCGTTTGTGACATACGCAACAAAGGAGATATAATGGCCTTTTTTCATTTCGTGATGAAACGTAACGTAGGATTCTCCGTCTGTATCTTCTACCGTTGCCCGGTGCTCGTTGTCAGCAGGTTTGGCGGTAAGCGGCGACAGCCTGCGCCCACAGCAGGAAATCTCTGCATTACCGGTACTGGTAATCACGTTCCCGCAGGCGGGGCAGACATAAAATTTCAGGCACCTGAAATTGCCGGAATCGAGTGCGTTCGGTTCCAAATTCCCGTTCAGAATTTTTTCAATATTGATCTCAAACAAGTTGAAAAGTTCCCCGAGCAGGCTTACGTCGGGACAACCCAAACCGCGCTCCCATTTGGAGACCGTTTTATCGCTGAGATTCATGCGATCGGCCACCTGCTTTGCTGCAATCCAATTTTGATTCCCCCATCAGACATATAGTGTAAGCGATTGTTGGAGAATAATCAATCAACGCTCCGTAGAGTTTTCGATGAGAGATTTGCAAATCCTGTCACTCAGTTTTGCTTTCGAGTGTAATTATAGGATTTACGACACGCTTAAAGTCCGCAATCCCGCATAAATACAGGCAAAACAAAAGACCGACGATTCAAAATCGTCGGTCTTTTGATGGTCGGAGTGTAATTATAGGACTTGGAAAAAGTCAGTCATATCAATGGTGTACAGGCAATCAGCAAGAGGGCTTTATCCAATCAAATCTTGTAATCGATTTGTAGGCAATCGGCAAGCTGTATGTTCACAGTAAAACATCGCCCAAATCTTTCTGGATAATGTTTACTGTTGAAGAATATGTCACGTTAACGAAAATTGGCGGCTATTTGCAATGATTACTTTTCTAGCGATAAACTCTAACAACGCAACGTCATTCACGAGATAATCAACGTCCTTTGTCATGGGCAGTATTTTATTATCAATTTCAGAGGCCTTATTGTGGACAATTCTGCAACGAATTTCATATATACGTTCTGCAACATCATTGACTATTCCAACATTATCAGCTAACCGCAATTTTTTGTCGGACAAGTTTTTAGCAGATTTATTTTTGTAATACTCATTCAAATCTTCATTGCTTTGTATAAATTCAATAATATCATCTCCAGTAATAATGCTTCTCAGTGTTATACTTAATTGCTCCCTCTCACTTCCCATGTTGTCCATACTGTTTTCCTTAATGATGCTAAGTAGCTTCACCACATCGGAATCTCCACATCGCAAAAAGTAAATTTATTATAGCATTATAAATAAATTCTGTCACCCAATTATAGCTTCGAGTGTAATTATAGGACTTGGAAAAAGTCAGGCATATCAATGGTTTACAGGCAATCAGTAAGAGGCTTTATCCATAACAAAGTGCAACTCATTATACGTGGAGTGCACTTTGCTATTTGTATTACATTTCAGCAGACGACACCAAATGAATTAATAATATGCATAAACTGATCACAGTGATCGCTTTGCAATATGTGACTATTAGGATTTGATTCATAGTTTATTGCGTTAACCCCATCCAAACTGTAGTACTTTGTGCCGGACGAGTATTCTTCATCTTTTAATGTTGATGATAAAATAACCTGTACTCCGGTCTTTTTGTATTCTTCAATCATTATATTTTCTTTTTTTGAGGATAATTCACCCTTTCTAAAGCAATCCATGATAATTGGAAAGTGATGTTTAAGATGCCAAAAAAATGCCAGTGTTCTGCTGAAATAATACTCTTGTTCTTCACTTCCAGAAAACGTCATGGATTTTGTAGAAAAGAAATCTTTAAACACTTGAGTTCCATCAGGATCTATGAGCTTATAAAATGCATTCATACTGGACATGATGCTTGCCTTTATCTCACCTTGCCTTTGCGCGTTAGTGTCTTGGAGTTTTTCTTCCACTTCAATCTTGGCTTCAAGAACATCCTTTTTATCGTGTAAATCAGATAGCCGCTTTTCATCTTCTCTATATGTTCTAATTGTATCCGAGTATATTAGAATATTTGTGATAGGAACAGAGGTTTTTTGTATTCTTTGATTTAATTCCTCTTCCTTCTGCGATATTTTTTGTTGCAGTTCTGCAATTTCAGCAGTATACAGAACGATAGAGTCAGAAATCGACTGCATGACATTCTTTCTGACCAAGTCATTTGTTAATTCAAAACTCAAATCACCACTGATATAAGTAATATTGCTGCTACCGCAGTCATGACAATGAATTTTACCAGTTTTCAATTGTGTATTCAAAGAGTTAAGTTCAGAAATCAAGTTTTCCAGTTTCATTTTTCTATTTATTTGCCTTGCTCGCTTTTTTTGCATTGCAGAGATTGCGTCATTAAGAGCCTGATATTCTTGTCGTTCTTTTTCCAGGTTTTCTCGATCAGCTGTTTTTGAAACGGCATTGGCTATTTCGGGATGATCACGGTAGAATGTTAAGCGCTTGCTCAATACTTCAATATCTGCTTTGCAAGTTCTCAACTCAATTCTCAACGCCTTTAGTTTTTCGATAGATTCTGTAAGTGTTAAACATCCCGAAAGAGCGTATACCATATTTGTGAAATCCTGCTTGTTGTAATACCCGTTGTTAACAATATTTGAAGGATCTCGGCGGTCTTGACCGACAAAGAATACTTGGTAGAATAAAGAAAGGTCTACCAATTTCTGAAAATTGTCTTTAATAATATATGGAAGATTAAAAATGTTTTTTGTAACATAGTATTTTAGTTCCGACGTGTCACTAAAAATTGTTACGCTATCTCCGTGCTTTACAGAAATTGTATTATTTTTGCGTAAAAATTCAAACATATCCCCATCATGTTCAATGCTGGTATAGAAATAGTACGATTTGTAGTCAAAACCGCTTGGAAAAATTGGATCGTTTCCTAAGGCATACATCATGCCTTGAAAAATGATGGTTTTTCCTTTGTTGTTATCATTGCTGAAAATCACATTAACACCATTAGTAAAGCGATCCTCGATAAAGGATTCCTTTGTGTTTCCGCAGCCCGTTTTAAGAATTCTCATATGTAAGGCCCTCCTTTACTAATGCAATCAAATAGAGTAGAGATCTTTCATCCATTGTGAACAATCTGCTCTTAGATTGAGCACTTATTTTCCCTCTAATAGTCTGAATTGCCATTCCCTTGTTTTTTTCAACTGCAGTCATAATTTCTTCTAACAAAATCCAAAATGCCCGCTTATTGTTTTTGTTAAATAATGTCCGACTAATTTTCGATTGGCATTCTTGAATGAGATCGGCAATATCTTCTTCGTCCATGTCGTGAACTTCTTGGATAAAGTAAAGGGGAACGCCTTTTGATGAAAAAAGATCGTTTCCAATTATTCTATTAACAACAAGAAGATCAATATCTTTTCGATAAATATTTTTCCCAAGCTGTTCTGCTTCTTGAATAGATGCAACTTCATTGCCATATACGTTTTTAATTTTTTTTGCCGCTTGCAGTATGCGGATTTCATCAAAAATGCGCGTCAAGAATTCATCTTCCAAGCGTGCAACATTTTTGAATTCAATAATTGATCTAACATAGTCACTTTTTCCGTATCTGTCAAAAACAAAAACAACTTCTGACAAAAATTGATCCACTTTTGTCATATTATTGGAAGTATAAACATCAGTATCGTTGCGTCGTTCAATTTCGGCTCTTAAGCCCAACATGACATCAGAAACTTTTGTACTCTTAAAATTGCTTATATCAAAGACTTCTACAGAGGAATCTACAACATAAGCATCTTTTAACTTCGGCAAATATAAAATATAGTGACCAAAAGATATGTCACTGACATAGTTTGCAAACAGTGTATATAGCGCTTTACCAACTGTACGAGGTGTGAGGGATGCAACATTTTTTGACTGTATATCCCAGCTATCTGAATAATGTTCTGTAACACCGGTAACATCGTTGAAGCAATCAATAATAAATAAGTCTACATTACCGTGTTCCTTTACTTTAGTCAAAAGATAAAGGAGCGATTTTGTTTCAAATTCAGTTGCTTTATCATTATTCTGCTCGCTGGTTTTAAACTTGTACATTTGCTTCACCTACCCTAAAAGGAAATAGTCGTTGCCTATTATAGAAAACACACATATTTTCTATGATTTTATCACAAATTTTTCACAAAGTCACCAAGTATCTTTAGGCGACTACGCCATCTGAAAGAGACTACGGGCGGCGTTTTCATATAAATAACGATTGGAGAGGAGGTTTTCTCTCGCAGACCAGCTTTGGATAGCTGGCTTTTTTTATTTCACAAAAAAGGAGGTTTGTAAATGGCAGACGAAAAATTGAACACAGCCCCAGATGATGTTGTCGTGTCCGAGGCTCCTGCCACGGATGCGCCAGAAGAAATTCCCGTCCTTGAGCTGACGGAGGCAGAAGCCGTCACGCTGGAAAAAGAGGAACAGGCCGCGCTTTTTGAAAGGGGCGAGACGCTGCCCGATCCCGGCGAGGCCGTTATCCCTCTCCCTGCGGAGAAGATGGATTTTGTCGGGGCCGGTGGCGTGAATAAGGGCACTCCCGCCGAGGACACCCGGCAGGAATGGGAAAAGCCGATTGTGGAGGTTGAGACCAAACAGAAAAAGACTAAACGGAGCCGCCCCCAAAAGGCGGAAAAGGAAATGCCTGACGAGGAAAAAGCGGCCAAGCCCCGCAAGAGCCGCCCGGCCAAGGCTGACAAGGCGGCTCTCGACGCTGCCCAGCCGCAGGTTCGAGACAAAGTGTCCCGAAGTAAAAAGCCTGCCCCGGTCAAGGATACGCCTGTTTCAAAAGAGAACATCCCCATCCCAGAGCCTATCCCTGCCCCGGAGGAGCCTACCGCTCCCCCTCGCCCGATTGAGGACGGGCAGCTTGTCTATCTGAAATTGTCCGAGCTTCATGCGTTCCACACATTCCGGGAGCATCCCTACAAGGTGACGGACGATGAAAAAATGACGGAGCTTGTGGGGACGATCAAGGAGCGCGGGGTTATGACCCCCGCCACCGTCCGCCCCGAAAAGGACGGCAACGGCTATGAAATCATTGCAGGCCACAGGCGGCATCACGGCAGTGGCCTTGCGGGGCTGGAAGAAATGCCCTGTATTGTCCGTAACATGACGGATATTGAAGCCGTGCAGGAAATGAAGATTAGCAACAAACAGCGCGGCGATCCTCTCCCCAGCGAATTGGCGCGGCTGCTGGATTTGGAGGTTGAGGCCATCAAGCACCAAGGAGGCCGTCTGGACGGCGTGGCCGAGGGCGATGTAGGGAAACGCTCTGTGGAGATCGTGGGCGAAAATAACGGCATGAATTACAAAAAGGTCATGCGTTATATCCGGCTCAATTCCCTTGTCCCGGAACTGGCAGATATGGCCGACGCAAAAAAGTTGGGCTTTATGCCTGCTGTGGAGCTGTCTTATCTGAAGCCGAAAAATCAGCGACTTGTGGCTGTTTCCATTGAGGGCGAGCAGTCATCTCCGTCCCTTTCCCAAGCGCAGGAGATGCGAAAATTGGATAAGGAAGGGCGGCTCAACGGGGACGCGATTGACGGTATTTTGAGCAAACAGAAAAAGGAGGTAGACAAAGTGATTATTTCTACTGCGGAACTCAACAGCTATTTCGGCAAGGACAAAACGCCGAGAGAAATGAAAGATCAGATCCTCGCCCTTTTGGATGACTGGAAGTCCAAGCAGCCGCCCGAACTGGGCAAGCCCGAGAAAAAGGTGGATTTGGAAAAGTAATCGGGCCTACTTCGAGACACTTTGTCCCGAAGTGAACCGTCCCTCGCTTACATGACGCTGGCTGGTAATATATCCCCCGTCGCCGCATATCCCCACGGCACAGCCGGGAGCTGTCCGTCAAGGGTGCAACACACCGCCGTTTTCGGCGGCCTGCCCTTGACGGCCTGCCCTGGCTGTGCTATTTTCGGCGGCGCGACGAGGCATATATCCTCCAGAGCTGCCCCCTTTTTCAAGATTGAAAAAGGGCGGGGAAAAAAGTTGAACGCTACATTATATAAAAACGGAGGTTTTGGACATGAAACGACCACTCGCTTATATCACCGCCGCATGGTACGGCGAAAGCGAAGAACAAGCAGCACAGTATTGCCGCGCCGTCTATGACGCCGGATTTTCGCCCATCTGCCCCACGCTCTATCTGCCCCTGTTCCTCAATGACGCCATTCCTGAGGAACACAAAAGCGGCATTGATATGAGCCGTGACCTGCTCCGACGCTCTCATGTGCTGGTGGTGTGCGGTCATACTGTCACCGAGGCCATGAAAAATGACATTGCCACCGCCGAGCGCCTGCGGATCACAGCCACCACCTTGGAGGGCATTTTGACCGTCAAGGGACAGGGCCGCCGCTGATGGGTTCCCTGTTTGAAGCCTATATTACCAACGCCGGGAAATACGCCGAGGGGCAGCTTGTGGGCGAAACGCTGACATTTCCCACCAACGCCGAAGCCGTGGAGTCTCTTTTGAAGCGGATCGGCGTGGACGGTGTGCGGTATGAGGAAATCTTTATTACATCTTTTGGCGGCGATGTGCTGGGGCTGTATGACCATTTGAACGAATACGCCAATCTTGACGAACTCAATCATCTGGCCTGCCTGCTTTCGGAAATTGACCGGAATGAGCTGGACACATTCGAGGCTGTCATCAGCAAGGGCGACCACACAGCCAGCGTTGCCGACATCATCAACCTCGTCCATAACCTCGACTGCTATGAATTGTACCCCGGCGTTTCTGACGATGAAATGCTGGGGCGTATTTATGTAGAGGATATGGACGCGCTGGAGGTACCTGAGAATGTCTTGCCATACTTCGATTTTGAAGCATACGGACGGGACGTTCGGCTGAACGATAACGGCCATTATGCTCCCTGCGGCTATGTGATAAAAACAAGCACAAACTTTGCGGAGCTGTATCACGGCGTCGAGGATATTCCCTCGGAGCAAAAGGTATTCCGTTTCCCCAAGCTGTCCATCCGGGATCAAATGACGGCCTACAAGGAAGTGATTGACCGTTCCTCTCTGGAGGGCGATAAACCACGGCCAAGGCATGACCGGGAGGACAGATAACACTTTGGGACACATTGTCCCGAAGAAGGAGGTGGTGTAGCTGATTGATGAAGATGTGTCCCGGCGTACAATAGCCATTTCCATGAAAGCCGGAAAGCTGACCGCACGGAGCCTTGCCTATGTTCTTCGTGCGGTGGGCAGAAAAATCGCAAAGGAATACCGGACGTCCAAAACGCCCCACGGTAGGCAGACGGTGAAAAAGCTCATGGCGCACAGCGGCGAAAAGAACAGTATTGAATTGTTCGGGGACACCAAACAGTTTGACCGTGTTGCCCGAAAGTGGAATGTGGACTATGCCTTTTATCAAACCGGGCCGGACAAATATCTGCTGTTTTTCAAAGCCCAGCAGGCCGATGCCATCACCGCCTGCTTTTCCGAGTATTCCAAAAAGGTACTGGACAAGACAAAAACCCAACGCATCCCCATTCGGGAGCAGCTTAAGCGGGCCACCGACGCGCTGACCCGCCAGTCGTCACACAAGCGGGAACGGACAAAGGAGGCGGCGCATGAGGACAGATAAACTCCGAAAATATGTGCTACCCAATATCCCATATCTGTTTATCGGGTGGGCGTTCCTCAAAATAGGAACGGCCTATCGGTTGGCGGCTGGCGCTGATTTTCCGCACAAGCTCATGGGGCTGGGACAGACCGTCGGCCCGGCTTTTGCTGACTTTGCTCCGGGCATCCATGCATCTGACTGGCTGATCGGCCTTGCGGGTGCCGTGGCGTTCCGTCTGCTGATCTATTTCAAAAGCAAGAGCGCAAAAAAGTTTCGGCGGGATGCTGAGTACGGCTCTGCTCGGTGGGGTAACGACAGGGACATCAAACCTTTTGTCGATCCGAAGTTTGAAAACAATGTCATTCTCACCGGGACGGAATATCTCACCATGAACACCCGCCCGAAAAATCCTGCCAATGCCCGCAATCTGAATTGCTGTATCATCGGTTCATCTGGCAGCGGCAAAACTCGCTTTTGGCTGACCCCACAGCTACTTCAAGCACATTCGTCTTTCGTAGTGGTCGATCCCAAGGGCGGGGTATTAAATCAAGTTGGCTCATTTTTACAGGGCAAGCCCCGCAATTACAAAATCAAGGTATTCAACAGCATCAACTTTTCCCAGAGTATGCACTATAACCCGCTGGCCTATATCAAGACCGAGGCTGACATTTTGAAGTTCGTCAACACCTTAATTTGCAACACCAAGGGCGAGGGCAAGGAGGGCGATCCGTTTTGGACGAAGGCAGAAACGCTTTTGTACTGTGCGCTTATCGCCTACATCATTTTTGAGGGGCCTATCGAGGATCGGAACATGAACACGCTGGTGGATATGATTTCCAGCATGGAGGTCAAGGAGGATGACGATGACTTCAAAAATGCGGTGGATTATATGTTTGACGGCCTTTGCAAACGCAAGCCGGACTGTTTTGCCGTGAAGCAATACCGTAAATATAAATTAAGCAGCGGCAAAACTGCAAAATCGATCTTAATTTCCTGTGGTGCAAGGCTTGCGCCTTTTGATATTCCACAACTCCGGGAGATCATGAGCTATGACGAGCTGGAGCTTGACCGCATGGGCGACAGGCGCACGGCCGCCTTTTTTGTGATCTCCGATACGGATAGCACCTACAACTTTTTAGTGGCGCTGGCTTTTTCGCAGATGTTCAATTTGCTGTGTGAACGAGCCGATACCGTCCACGGCGGACGGCTGCCCCATCATGTGCGGGTGCTGTGGGACGAGGCGGCCAACACTGGGCAAGTGCCGCAGCTCGAAAAGCTGGTGGCGGTCATCCGCTCCCGCGAGGTGAGCCTGTGCTTGCTGTATCAGCAGTTGGCACAATGCAAGGCCATCTATGACAAAAACGCCGAAACCATTCTCGGTAATATGGACAGTGTAGTATTTCTCGGCGGGCGTGAAAGCTCCACCATCAAGGAAATATCGGAAAACTGGCTGGGCAAGGCCACCATTTCCATGCAGACGGATGGGCGCACACGGGGCCAGTCTGAAAGCTATAATCAAAACACCCAGCGGCTGGGCCGGGAGTTGATGACCCCCGCCGAGCTTGCTACCATGTCCGGTGACAGGTGCATTTTGCAGCTTCGTGGTCTGCCGCCGTTCTATTCCCGCAAATATGATTTGAAGCAGCACCCCAATTACAAGTTTACCGCTGAAGCGGATAAACGCAATACCTTTGACCTCGACAGGCTCATCAACCGCAACAGGCGGCCACGGCTGGGCGAGGAATGTACGGTGTACGAGGCGACCGTGCCGGACGACGCACTCACAGAAGAGGACGAGGACATCCTCAACTATGACGATGTGGACGACCCGGACGCCTTTGTATAAATAAAAATTTATAAACCCATAGCAAGTCACTATTAAAAAGTTGTGGCTTGTTATGGGTTTATTTTCAAAGGACAGCTAAGTGTTGTTCAAGCAATCCGTTTAATGTGGCAATTTTGGCGATGCAATTCTGTAATAATTGGCGATCAGGTGATTCTACTCCGTGTACTAACTCATTTCGAACCTTACGCAAATCAAGATAAGTATGTAATTGATTCTCGGAGAGAATGTGCTGTTCTTTCAAAACAGTATATGTATTATGCGGAGAATATAATTTGGATAAAGTATTCATCTTGGACATTAGAGAGTTGATGGTCTTTTCGAGGCCGATCCAACTGAGTAGAAAAGCACCAACAACTTTATCATCAGCTTTTGTGGCAGTTTCATAATCAGATTTCTGGTCTTTTGCTTGAAGTACAAGATGGGAAATTTTCATGTTACTATCTGCGTACATATCAATAAGCTGTTGTGCAATCGGAATAGTATCAGAATAATCAATCTTTTGTAGATCATTATCTACTTTTTTTGGTGTCAATCGTCCTTGTGATTTAAGTACAGAAAATAGCGTTTCAACATCACCCATGGCAACCCCGTGCGTAGTTCTACCTTCAACTCTATCGTAAATGTATGAAGCAAGCTGAAAATGATTTGAGAACACTTTGCTTTCGGAAGTGATCCGCAGTTCAGAAATTCTTTGCAACCGTTGAAGAGAAATCTCTCCTGCAATTACTAATCCGTTAATTTCATCGAGCGATTCATACTCATCAAAAGAAACTAACCCCTTTTTCTGCTTGTAGGTCAGATCGTGTTCAACTTCCGACCATGCGTGCATGAGTAATGAAGCAACTTGAATTTCAACACGTATCCTTTTAGAAAAGTTGATATTACTCATATTCTCCTTCTCGAATACTCTGTAATGGGTTGCGCAGTACCCCGAAAACCGGCGAGAATAAATATTATTGCTTCGCTGCTCGTTTGGAAAGGATTTAGTTTTTTCTACATCAAATAGATAGTGAATTAGGGAATCTACCTTCTTTTGATCGTTTGGGAAATAGAGAGCAATACGAACTCCAACGAAATCAACAATGTCGTTTTCAATATCTTCAAAAGTGTTATATTCTGCATCTTTTTGCCGAAGGAGCAATTTTTCCCGCAAGCGTCCCGCATCCTTTACCCTGGAAGAAGTTATTGCCATAATTCCGGAGTCCCGAAGATTTTTTTCAATAACACTCTCGACGCGTTTTCGGATCATATCATATTCTGAATATTGGTTTTTATAGCACTTAACAAAATCATCAATAATAGCCACAAACGATCACCTCATTTGAATAAACTCTAGATAGTTCTGTTATTCAGAATTATATTACTGCTTTTTCGACAAAGCAACAAGAAACATTGTGTACGAGGCGGACGTGCCGGACGCACTCACGGAAGAGGACGAGGACATCCTCAACTATGACGATGTGGACGACCCGGACGCCTTTGTATAAAGCAGCTCTGGGACACTTTGTCCCGAAGTGACCCGCCGCCCACATGGGCGGTTATTTTATGTCCGGGCATTTTCACCCGGAGAAAAGGAGAATAATTTATGGCTTTTTTCACTTCTGCTATCGGTACTTTGCAGACTCTGGTTATTGCGCTGGGCGCTGGCCTTGGCGTGTGGGGCGTTGTCAATCTGCTGGAGGGCTACGGCTCAGATAACCCCGGAGCCAAGAGCCAGGGCATGAAGCAGCTCATGGCGGGCGGCGGCATCATCGTGCTGGGTACGACGTTGATTCCCTTGCTGTCCAGCCTGTTTTAAGGGCGGCAGCACATGGGTATTCTCACCGACTGGATCACCGACTGGCTCAAGGAGCTGCTGATTGAGGGAATCCTTGGTAACCTCAACGGGCTTTTTGATACGGTCAATACCCGTGTCGGGGAGATTGCGGTGCAGGTAGGGACGACCCCGGCGGCGTGGAACGCCGGGGTATTCTCTATGATCCGCCAGCTTTCCGAAACGGTAATATTGCCGATTGCCGGACTGGTTTTAACCTTTGTTGCCACCTATGAGCTGATCCAAATGCTCATAGACCGCAACAATTTGCATGACATCGATTACTGGATGTTCTTCAAGTGGATATTCAAAACGGCTGCGGCCATCCTCATTCTCTCCAATGTGTTCAACATCGTCAACGCAGTGTTTGATGTGTCCCAAAGCGTAATCGCCAATGCGTCCGGCGTCATTCAAGGCTCAACGGATGTCACGCCGGGGATGCTGGACACGCTGGAAACCACGCTGGAGGCGATGGGGCTGGGTGAACTGTTGGGGCTGTGGCTGCAAACGATTTTCATTGGCCTTACCATGACTGCACTGAATGTGGTGATTTTTGTCATCGTATATGGCCGTATGCTGGAAATCTATATGCTTGTCAGCCTTGCGCCGATCCCGGTGGCGACCCTCTCCAACCGGGAAATGGGCGGCATGGGGCAAAACTACATCAAATCCCTGTTCGCCGTGGGCTTTCAAGGCTTGCTCATTTTGCTGTGCGTGGGGATTTACGGCGTTTTGGTGCAGGGCATTGCCACAGGCGGAGATCCCATCAGTTCCATTTGGGGCTGCGTGGGCTACACGGTTTTGCTCTGCTTTATGCTGTTCAAGACAGGCAGTATCGCCAAAAGCATCTTTGGCGCACATTGAGGAAGGATGTGATGAAAACCGATATTTCTACTTTGGAACAAAGTGTCCCAAAGCTGACCGAGGGCCTGTACCTCATGGACGGGATCAAGGGCCTGCTTTTGCTGCCCCGCCATTCGGTGGATATGCTCTTGACCGATCCACCCTATGGCACGACCCGCAACTTTTGGGATGTGCCGCTGCCGCTCCCAGAGCTGTGGGAGGCGGTGCGTTGGGCGGTAAAGCCGGAGGGTGCGGTGCTGTTCTTCGCTCAATGCCCCTATGATAAGGTGCTGGGCGCATCCAATCTCCCCATGCTCCGCTATGAGTGGGTGTGGTACAAGGAGCGCGGGACAGGTTTTCTTAATGCCAACCGCGCCCCGCTGAAAAAATCCGAGAACATTTTGGTGTTCTATCAAAAGTCCCCGGTCTATCACCCGCAGTTTACATACGGGGAGCCATACCGCAAAACCTTTCCCCGCAGCGGTACAAGCTCAAATTATGGGAAGTTTGAGCGCACGGCGTCCGTTTCAAATGACGGGCGGCGCTATGCGGGCAATGTGCTGTTTATCCCCACGGTGACAGGCGGCGTCCATCCCACGCAAAAGCCGGTGGAGCTGTGCGAGTATCTCATCAAAACCTACACGGACGAGGGCGCAGTGGTGGCAGACATTTGCGCGGGCAGCGGAACAACCGCCGTGGCAGCCCTCAACACAGGTAGGCATTTTGTCTGCTTTGAAACCGCACCCGCTTTTTACAGCAGTGCCACCGGACGGCTGGAGCAGGCACGGCTGGCCGTGGAACGCGGCGAGAAAGGAGTGTAATTTTATCGGTAAATATTCCATCATTTACGCCGATCCCCCGTGGCGCTATTCGCAAAAGGGGCTGCAAGGGGCGGCGGAGCATCACTATCCCACCATGAGCATTTCAGAATTATGCACGTTGCCTGTGGCCGATTTAGCGGCCCCGGACAGCGCGCTTTTTCTATGGGCGACCTTTCCGCAACTCCCGGAGGCTCTGCGGCTGATTGAGGCGTGGGGCTTCATCTATAAAAGCGTTGCCTTCGTCTGGCTGAAAAAGAACAAAAAAGCGGATAGCTGGTTTTATGGGCTGGGATTTTGGACGCGGGGCAATGCGGAAATCTGCCTGCTGGCAACACGGGGTCATCCCAAACGGCAGGCCGCCAATGTCCACCAATTCATCATTTCGCCCATCGAAGCCCACAGCAAAAAGCCGGACGAGGCACGGGATAAAATTGTTTCCCTCATGGGCGAGTTGCCCCGTGTGGAGCTGTTCGCAAGGCAGACCCCGCCCGGATGGGACGTATGGGGCAACGAGGTCACGCCCACCGTCCCGGACTTCGGGACAAAGTGTCCCGAAGTCGATAATCACAGAGAGGAGGCGGCTGTATGGCCTATGTAACCATTCCCAATGACCTGTCCAAAATCAAAACCAAGCTGGCACTCAATCTTACAAAGCGTCAGCTTATTTGTTTTGGCGGGGCGGCGGCTGTGGGCGTTCCCGCCTATCTGCTGGCGCGCAGCGCCTTTGGCAGCACCGGGGCTATGTTCGTGATGCTGGCGGTGATGCTCCCGGCGTTCCTGCTGGCCATGTATGAAAAGGACGGCCTGCCCGCTGAAAAGGTGCTGGGCAATATCATCCGGGCAAAGTTTACCCGCCCCGGCATCAGACCCTATCGGACAGAAAACATCTATGCTCCGTTTACCGGAAAGGAGGAGCCTATTGCAGAAAACAAAACCGAAAAACAGAATACCGAAAAAATCTGAGCGCCGCAGCAAATCCATCTCCGCCCAGCAGACCATTCCCTATATTGCCATGCACCCGGACGGCGTGTGTCAGCTCCCCGGCGGCGTTTACACGAAAACGGTGGAATATGAGGACATCAATTATTCCGTGGCGTCCACGGAGGATCAGTCGGCCATCTTCGGCGGCTGGAGTTCCTTTCTCAATTATTTTGACGCCACGCTGCCGTTCCAGCTTTCCTTTATCAACCGCCGTTCCCATGACCGCAGCCGTTACAAGGTGAATATCCCCGAGGCCGAGGATCAGTTCAACAGCATCCGGGGTGAGTTCACCGGGATGCTCAAAAATCAGATTGCCAAGAGCAACAACGGCATTGAACGGGCAAAATATATCACCTTTGGCCTGCCAGCCGAGGGCGTGGCCGAATCGCGTCCCCGGCTGGAGCGCGTGGAGGCCGACGTGATGGGCAACTTCAAGCGCCTTGGTGTCCCCTCTGAACCGATAGACGGGCGCAGACGGCTGGCGGTACTGCACGGTCAAATGCATCCCGGAGGCCGGGAGCCGTTCCGTTTTGCATGGCAGGACATTCCCAAAACAGGCATGGGGACAAAGGACTTTATCGCCCCGGACAGCTTCGACTTCCGGCTGGGCCGCCTGTTCCGCGTGGGGCGCTATTGGGGTGCAGCATCCTATTTGCAGATCATGGCGTCGGAGCTTTCGGACAAGCTGCTGGCGGAGATTTTGGAGCTGGATTCGGAAATGACCGTCACCATGCACATTCAGACCGTGGATCAGCTTAAAGCCATTAAAACTATCAAGGGTAAAATCTCCGACATTGACAAAATGAAGGTGGAGGAGCAGCGCAAGGCAGCGCGGGCCGGATATGACATTGATATTCTTCCGCCCGATCTGATTACCTTTTCCAAGGACGCTGCCGAGCTGCTGGGCGATCTGCAAAGCCGCAACGAGCGAATGTTTCTTTTAACCTTTACCGTCATCAACTACGCCCCCAACCGCCAGCGACTGGAAAACGATGTGTTCACCGTGGGCGGCATCGCACAGAAATATAACTGCGCCTTGAAGCGGCTGGACTGGCAGCAGGAGCAGGGCTTCGTGTCCTCGCTGGTGCTGGGCTATAACGGCATCGGAATTCAGCGAGGTATGACTACATCCAGCACGGCAATTTTCGTTCCATTTATGACGAGGGAGCTTCGCATGGACGATCAATCCCTCTACTATGGCATGAACGCCCTTTCCCACAATGTCATCATGGCCGACCGCAAAAAGCTGAAATCTGCCAACGGCCTTTATCTCGGCTCGACAGGCGCGGGCAAATCCTTTGCCGCCAAGCGGGAGCTGCTCAATGTGTTTCTTGCCACTCATGACCGCATCATCGTGGTTGACCCAATGGGCGAATACGCGCCGCTGGTGCGTCGGCTGGGCGGACAGGTCATTGAGATTGCCCCGGACAGTCCCCACCATATTAACCCTATGGATATTCAGATCGGCATGAACAACGAGGACAGTCCGCTTTCCATGAAGGCGGATTTTCTTTTGTCCTTGTGCGAGCTAGTGGTGGGCGGCAAGGATGGCTTGCAGCCTATTGAAAAAACCGTCATTGACCGCTGTGTGCGGCTGGTATACCGGGAAGTGGCACTGGGACTGGAAACGGCAAAAACGCCGCTGTTGCAGGATTTGTACGAGGAGCTTTTGAAGCAGCCAGAGCCGGAGGCCAGGCGAGTGGCAACGGCGCTGGAGCTTTACTGCACAGGCTCTCTCAACCTCTTTAATCACCCCACCAATGTGCAGACGGACAGCCGTGTGGTGTGTGTGGTCATCCGTGGCATGGGCGAAAACCTCCGCAAAATCGCCATGCACATCACCAACGATTTTGTCACGGCGGCGGTGAACACCAATTTTCAAAACAGCATGGCGACATGGTGCTATTTTGACGAGTTCCATGTGCTGCTCCGCGACCCTCTCACCGCCAGCTATTTTGTGTCGGTTTGGAAGATGCTCCGTAAAAAGGGCTGCGTTCCCAGCGCCTTAACGCAAAATGTGAAAGACCTGCTGGCCAGCCGTGAAATCGAGAATATTTTGGACAACACGGATTTTATGGTGCTGCTGTCACAGGCGCAGAGTGACCGGGCGATTTTGGCAAAGCAGCTCGGCATTTCAGAGCATCAGCTTTCCTACATCACCCATTCCAATTCCGGCGAGGGGTTGCTGTTCTATGGCAATGTCACCATTCCCTTTGTAGACCGTTTCCCCCGTGGGGAGATTTACGACCTGCTGACTACCCGCCCGGAGGATTTGGCACATGAGCAAACAGACGAATAAGGCCGGGGAAACTTCGGGACAAAGTGTCCCGAAGTCCGGCAAGAGAAAGCTCCGCCAAAAGAGCCGGCAGGAGCAGACGGCAGAATCCAAGCTCCGCATGGAAAAGCGAGGTGAAAAGCTGGATGCGGCCAAGGACAAGCTGGCAAAGCAAAAGCCGCTGAAAAAGCCCGGGACGGTGAAGCGTGCAGGCCGGGTGGCCAGCGGCGGTGTCCACGGTTTTGTGCATGGCAAGATTTATGAGAATGAGCATGAAAATGTGGGCATTGAAGGCGCTCACCATTCCGAGCTTGTAGGCGAGGCGGCGGCTCGCTATGGGACGCGCAAGGTGAAAACCGCCATCCGCGAACATCCAGCCAAGGCTGTCCGCAAGGCCGAGGCCAAGCATATCCGGGCAACCGCAGATTACCATTACCGGGCGAACGCGCAGGCACACCCGGAACTGGACAAAAATACTTTTTCCCGGTATTTGCAAAAGCGGCGCTTGCGAAAGCAGTATCAAAAGCAGGCAAAGGAGACCGCCAAGCAAGGCGCAGCCGCCGCAGAAAAAACGGCGGTGACAACGGAAAAGCTGGCGGCAAACGCCGTGGGCTTTGTGAAGCGGCATCCGGGCGGCTGTTTGATTGCCCTGTGCTGCGTGCTGCTGGTTCTGGTGCTGCAGTCGTGTATGTCCTCGATGGTGACGCTGGGCAATGGCACCATTGGAGCCATTGCCGCCAGCACCTATGCCGCCGAGGATGGGGATTTGCGGGGAGCCGAGGCCGCGTACTGTGCGCTGGAGGATGAGCTGCAAAATTATCTTGATACCTATGAGCGCACTCACAGCTATGACGAATACCATTTTGACCTCGATGACATCGAACATGACCCCTATGTGCTGCTGTCTATGATTTCCGCTTTGCATGAGGGCGCGTGGACGGTGGACGAGGTGTCGGGTACGCTGCAATCCCTCTTTGACCGCCAGTATATCCTCACCGAAAATGTGGTGACGGAGCGGCGGTACTACATTGAAACCGACACATGGACGGACGAGGACGGCAAGTCCCACAGTTCCAGCTATCGGGTGTATTACAACTATTACATTTGCACCGTTACCCTCGAAAACTTCAATCTGTCCCATGTGCCGATCTACATGATGGGCGAGGATCAGCTATCCCGGTATGCCATCTATATGGCAACGCTGGGCAATCGGCCAGACCTGTTTCTGTCCTCCGGCTATGTGGATAAGTACATCACAAATGGGCCTACGCTCCATGAAGTGCCGGAGTCCTATTTAGCCGATGAAACCTTTGCCACCATTTTGAAGGAGGCAGAGCGATACATCGGCTACCCCTATGTGTGGGGCGGGTATCAACCCAGCACCTCTTTCGACTGCTCCGGCTTCGTCAGCTATGTCTACAATCAATGCGGTTGGGACTTCGGGCGGCTGGGGGCGCAGGGACTATACAGCATCAGTACCCGGACAAATAATCCCAAACCCGGCGACCTTGTGTTTTTTACAGGTACCTACGATACGCCGGGCGTTTCCCATGTGGCGATCTATGTAGGCAACGGCTGGATGCTGCATTGCGGTGACCCCATCCAATATGCAAATCTCAATACAAGCTACTGGCAGTCCCATTTTTACGCCTACGGAAAATTATATTGACAGGAGGCATTTTACAATATGGCAATTAGCAAAAGCGAAAAAATCCAAGGGGAAATTGATAAGGTTAAGGCAAAAATTGCCGAGCAGCAGGCTCGGCTCAAAGAGCTGGAACAGAACAAGCGTGAGGTGGAAAACAGCGAGATTGTGGAAGTGGTGCGCGGCATGAGTATTCCGTTGGACGAGCTGGCCGTTCTGCTCCAAACGCTGAAGGGCGGCACTTCGGGACAAAGTGTCCCGAAGTCTGCAAGCAAGGAGGATAGCGAATGAAAAAGTTTAAGGTTTTGATGGCGGCGCTGTGCGCCGTCATTCTTGTATGCGGCTTTTCACTCCCGGCCTATGCCAGCGGCGGTGACAAGCCTGCGGCAGAAACGGGAGGCACGGATTTGTGGGAGGGGCTTGACCCCGCCGAGGCGCTCCCCGTGGAAATGCCCGAACAGGAGGAAGTTCCCTTTACCCCCTCCGGTACAGGCACGGTGGTGGATAATGCCACAGACGAGGACGGCAAGGAGTTTTTCACCATTACCACCCCCGCCGAAAATGTGTTTTATCTCATCATTGACCGTCAGCGGGAAACGGAAAATGTGTATTTCTTAAATGCCGTCACCGAGGCAGACCTGCTGGCGCTGGCTAAAATCTCCGAGGAGCCTGTTACCCCCACACCCGAGCCGGAGCCGACCACAGACCCCGAACCTGCGGTTGAGCCGGAGCCTGCACAGACCGCAAGCACCGGGCCGCTGCTGTTGGGGCTGGCGGTGCTGCTGATCGGCGGCGGGGCGGCGTTCTATCTCAAGGTGTACCGTCCCAAGCACCAGCAGGCGGCAGCGCCGCAGGAGGACTATGGCTCTGAATATGAGGATTATGACGATACCGACGAGAATGACGGGCCGCCGTGGGACGAGGACGCAGACGCTGGGGAGGATGAGGAATGAACTTCACCAACAGCCCCTTTGAACCAATGATGAAGCAGCCTACTTATTACCGAGTACCCGAGGTATCTCTCGCCGCACCCGAGGGGACGGCCTGCCACGGCTGCCCCTACTGGCGGGGGATCGCCTGCGTGTCCTGTTACCGGGAGCTTTTGAAAACGCCGGGCGCTGGGAGGTGACGCCTTGTCCCGTGAATTGACCCGAGAGGAAAAGACGGCGATCCGCAAGCTGGTGACAAAATGGTGCGCCAATTATGACTGGGAGTATGGCTGCCTGCCGCTGGATTGCCCTTGCTATATGCTGGGCAAATGCTGGACGGGAGCGGATTGCCGTTATTTCCGCGAGGCCGTTCTCCCCAACGATCCGTCGCTGGAGGCGCTGCTGGCGAGCGAGGGAGTTGCCCCGGATTTTAAGGCTTGCCCGGTCTGCGGCGGGGCCGTATCGAGGGATGGGCGGCAGGCGTACTGCTCGGCCACTTGTGCCCGCGCCGCCCGCAAACTGCAAAAGCGGGCGCACATGAGAAAAAAGCGGGGCTGGACTGTGGACAATTAGGCCATGTAAAACCCGCTTATAGCAAGGCTTTCCGGGGGCGCTTGAAGGGTGGGGCGTATCATTTCACGCCCCGCACCGATTTGCCCCGATACTGTCCACATTTTTGAAAAGGAGGACTTATGCCGAAATATTATGAAATCAGCGAAACGGCGGCAAAGCAGGCCAAGGACGCCAACAGCTTTTCCAATTATGTCCCCGGTTCTGCTACCGCCGAATACCGGGCAATGGTGGATCACGCCTATGCGCTGGGCGAGAAGCAGAAAAGCCAGGTCGATCCCATGTACCATGAAAAAATTGACGGCCTGCTTGACCGCTACGCCCGCAAGCTGGCTGACAATCTCAACAGCCGAAACACCATTGATGCCCGTGTACCGTCCATTCTCATTTCCGGGGGCGGCAATTTTCCCACGACACGAAAGGAAAAGCAGAACGCCGCCCGTGATAAAAACATGGGCGAGTACATGGAAATCAAGGGGTTGCTTGATAAAATGCGTTCCGTGGGCCGTGGCGGAATCAGCGCCGATGACGGACTTGCCGTGGAAAAGCTCACGGCAAAGCTGGCGGGGCTGGAACAGGCGCAGGAACTGATGAAAACCGTCAACGCCTATTATCGCAAGCATGAAACGCTGGACGGCTGCCCCGGCCTGTCCCCGGAGCGGATTAGCGAAATGAAAGAGTCAATGGCTCGCGGTTGGCCGATGAAGCGCGTCCCTTATCCGCCCTATGCCCTTACCAATAATAACGCCAATATCCACCGGGTACGCCAGCGGCTGGAGGAGCTGCAAAACCGCTCCGAGTTTGCCGGGTGGACGTTCCCCGGCGGTGAGGCCAAAATCAACGAAGGCGAAAATCGCCTGCAACTGCTGTTTGATGAAAAACCGTCCGAAGAGCAGCGTCACGCGCTGAAGGGCGAGGGCTTCAAATGGGCACCGAGTCAAGGGGCGTGGCAGCGTCAGCTCAATCAAAACGCGATCCGTGCGTCGGATCGTCTGGATTTCCTGCGGCCAGAGGACGGCGGGCGTGTCCGTGATTTGCAGCCTTACACCCACAAGAGCGCCCCTGACCGGGGCGAGAGATAGGAGGTAGTATGGACAAAAATCAGGGCTATACCATTCTAAAGGCCGTCATGCTGGAAAACGGTAGGGGCTTTGCGCTGGGCGAACATCCAACCGCCCCATCCCCTTATGTCACATGGACCTGCTATGATGACGAAAAAGGCCAGCGGCAGTATGAATGGGGACATTACGGAAATGACTTGCCCACGCTGGAAAAAGGCCTTGCCACCCGTGTGCAGGAATATCAGCGGCAATTCAACGTCAAAATCGTGCAGACCGAAGCCCCCGGCCTTTACAAGTATTACTCCACCCAGCGGCCTGTGGATATTGGCACATTCCCAAAACCGCCCCACAATGCCCCGGATGAAATCGTCAACTACGATCAGCGCGTTCCCGTGGAGGGCGGCGCGTTTCTGGCGTGGGGGCATTTGACCTATACCAAGCCACTGACCGAAAAGCAGGCGTCGGACTATGAGCTGCGTCCCGCCAAGGATAATTTGGATGTGCGCCGGGAGCAGCATGCCAAACGCTCCATTGCCGAACAGATGAAAGCAGCGGCAAGGCTGGCCGAAGAAAGCCGAGAGCCTGTCGCCCATAAAAAAACCGCCCCAGACCGGGGCGAGAGATAACGGAGAAGCCTATGAGTGAAACATATAATCCTATGAAAAATGCGGAACTTGCCGCCGAGCAGAATTACAACATGATCGACGGCGCTCTCAATAATCAGCCGCCTGCCCCGGAGCATGAGAAAGAAAAGGACAAGGTGAAAGAGCCGCCCCGCAAGCGCCGCAGTCTGGAGCGCGAGGAACGGTGACAAAAAAGCGCCGCCGTCCCATCCATCTTCATGTAATGGTGTCTGAGGAGGAGCATGCGCTGATTGTCCAGCGCATGGCCGAGGCCGGTATTCGCAACATGGGGGCCTATATGCGAAAAATGGCTCTTAACGGCTATGTGCTGAATGTTGACCTTGCTCCCGTCCGGGAGCTGGTGTCTCTCCAGCGCCGCTGTTCCAACAACCTAAATCAAGTGGCGATCCAAGCCAACACCTACGGCGGCGTGTACCCCGAGGAAATCAAAACCCTGCAAAACGACTATACCCAGCTCTGGGGGCCGCTGGCCGAGCTGCTGGAGAAGCTATCTGAGGTGGTGAAATTATAGCAAAGGCGGGGGGGGGAGGGGGCACCTCGCACATACCACCCCCACGCCACTGCTCGTTTGT